>LXNI01000008.1_pt1 | contig 213373 bp, 205 predicted proteins | sample 809091 | NCBI WGS metagenome assembly LXNI01 (sample SAMN04870527, study PRJNA318959) | sponge metagenome | biome: 01000161; feature: marine sponge reef; material: water | host: Sarcotragus foetidus | place: Greece: Milos, Mediterranean Sea | collected 2013-05-29 | depth 5-7 m
TCTGGCGCGCCATCGCGAATCATGACATTTCCTGACACATCATATCGTCCGCGAACGCCTGTCCCGCGGTCTGTCCCGTCATCCCGACCGGGCGCTTTCCCTATCCGTCATCCCGACCGAGCGGAGCGAGTGGAGGGATCCCGGCTCGATCTATCCGACTGGAACCCGAGTTCTGCGACGGGATACCTCCGCGCCACGCCCCGGATTTAATCCGGGGCGCTCCGGCCGGAATGACGGGCGGGGTAGAGCAAACGCCGAACGCCAGACCATGACGATTCATGACATTTAATGACATGTCGTTACTTCCGCCGGGCGACTTCGGCGGCCGCCTGCCGGCCCCGCCGGCCGTGACCTGCCCCGGCCGCGTCCCGACCGGCGGTGCGGCATTTTCCGGGGCGGGACTGGCGGCGGAATCGCCCTTCGCGGCTTGACAGCGGCGGGCGGCAACTTTACCTCCCGCCTGCCCGGTCGGACGGCGCCTGCCGCTCGGCCGCCCTTTTGTCCGGCCTATTCGGTTTGGGCTCTCCGGCAGCGCCGGGCAACGAGAACGGTTTCGAACCATGCATGCAGTCATTCGCACCGGCGGGAAGCAGTATCGCGTCGCGGCGCAGGATGTCATCCGGATCGAGAAGATCGCCGGAGACGAGGGCGACACCGTCCTGTTCGACGAGGTGCTCGCCGTCGGCAGCGAGCTCGGCGCGCCCCTGGTGAGCGGCGCCAGCGTCGCCGGCCGGGTGCTCGCACAGGACCGCGCCGACAAGATCATCGTCTTCAAGAAGAAACGCCGGCAGAACTACCGCCGCAAGCAGGGCCACCGCCAGGACCGGACGATCGTCCGGATCGAGGAAATCCTGACCGGCGGCAAGAAGCCGTCGGCCAAGAAGGCGGCGCCGAAGAAGACGTCGAAGAAGAGCGAAGCCAAAGCCCCGGAACCGAAGGCCGAGGCGAAATCCGACGAGGCGCCCCAGGCCGAAGCGCCGCCGAAGGCAAAGGCGCAGGCAGAAGCGAAGCCGAAGGCGCCGGCCAAGGCAGAGGCGCCGCCGAAAGACGGGGCGCCGGCGTTCGAGCGGCCCGATGGCGCACCGGACGATCTGAAGAAGCTGCCCGGCGTCGGCCCGGCGACCGAGAAGAAGCTGAACGCGCTGGGCCTTACGACCTATGCGCAGATCGCGGCCCTGACCGCGGACGAGATCGCAACGGTCGATGCCGAACTGAAGCTCAAGGGCAAGATCGAAGCGGACGACTGGCCGTCCCTGGCGAAGGAACTGGCCGGCTAAGGCCGAGGCCCGCAGGACAGGCCCGGCAAGGCAGGAGCACGATACCATGGCCCACAAGAAAGCAGGCGGCAGCTCGCGCAACGGCCGCGATTCGGCCGGCCGCAGGCTCGGCGTCAAGAAGTTCGGCGGCGAGAAGGTGATCCCCGGCAACATCATCGTGCGCCAGCGCGGCACGAAGTTCCATCCCGGCGACAATGTCGGCATCGGCAACGATCACACCCTGTTCGCGCTCACCGAGGGCCATGTGAAATTCTACCGCAAGGCCAACGACCGCACCTTCGTGACGGTCGAGCCCGGCACGGCCTGAAGCGGCTGCGCGGCGGCATAACCGGCGGCGAACCGGGATAGCGGGAGACCGGCGCGGCTCCCGACTTGACTCGGGGCTCCTGTGCGGGGCTGGCGGCTATCGCGCCGGCGCGCGCCCCGAAAGGCGATATCCGGCGGAACCATGACCGCCATACCGCATCTCAGCCTGGCCGGGGCGGACAGCCCCGACGGCCTCCGTCGCTTCGCCTCCGGCATGGCCGCGGCCTACAGCGAAACCGGCTTCGCCTATGTCAGCGGCCACGGCATCCCGGCCGGCGCTATCGACGCGCTGTTCGACGCCTCGCGCCGCTTCCACGCCCTGCCGCAGGCGGCGAAGGACGCCATCGCCGTCAACCGGCACCATCGCGGCTATATCGCATCGGGCACGGCGACGGACCGGGCCTCGAGCGTCGAAGCCGCGACCCGGCCGAACCTGAGCGAGTCCTTCATCAAGCTGTCCGATCCGCCGCCCGGCCGCAAGGCCTGGCCGCTCGACGGGCCGAACCGGTGGCCGGACCTGCCCGGCTTCCGCGAGGCCGTGACCGCGTTCGAGGCCGCCGCCGAACCGGTCGCGCGCCGGCTGCTGGCGGCGATGGCCATGGGCCTCGGCGCGGCGCCGGAGCGCCTGCTGGCGCTGTTCGATCCGCCGACGGCATGGCTGCGCCTGCTGCGCTATCCGCGCCGCCCGGCCGATGCGCCGCCCGACCGGTACGGCAGCGCGCCGCACACGGATTTCGGCTGCCTCACCCTTCTGTTGCAGGACGATGCCTGCGGGCTCGAAGTCCGCTCCGCCGACGGACGCTGGATCCCCGCGCCGCCGGTCGAGGGCGCCCTGCTGGTCAACACCGGCGACGTCGTGCCGGTCTGGAGCCGCGGGCGCTGGCGTTCGACGCCGCACCGGGTCGTCAACCCGCCGGACCGGGACCGCTATTCGATCGCGTATTTTTTCGATCCCTCGCCGGATGCGCGCATCGCGCCGCTGGACGGTTCCGCCGGCGCCTCGACAGGCCCGCCGCCCTTCCGCTTCGGTGACCGCGTCATGGCCCAGCTCGACGCGACCTACACCTACCGGCAGGCGCGGAGATAGCCGATCGCGCGGCGTAATTCCGCCTTGCCGTCCGCAGGCCGGAACCGTACCTCGCCGCGATGAAATTTCTCGACCAGGCCCGGATTTTCGTGTGCTCAGGCGCCGGCGGCAACGGCTGCGTCTCGTTCCGGCGCGAGAAATACGTCCCGGAAGGCGGCCCGGACGGCGGCGACGGCGGGCGCGGCGGCCATGTCTTCGCCGAATGCGCCGACGGCCTCAACACCCTGATCGACTTCCGCTACCGCCAGCATTTCAAGGCCAGGCGCGGCCATCACGGCACGGGCAAGGCGCGCACCGGCGCGGCCGGCGGCGACCTGACCATCAAGGTGCCGGCCGGCACGCAGATCTTCGAGGAGGACCGGGAGACCCTGGTGGCCGACCTGGTCGAGGTCGGCGACCGGTCGCTGCTCGCCAAAGGCGGCGACGGCGGCCGCGGCAACATCCATTTCAAGAGCTCGACCAACCGGGCGCCGCGCCGCTGCGAACCGGGCTGGCCGGGCGAGGAGCGCGCGCTCTGGCTGCGCCTGAAGCTGATCGCCGACGCCGGGCTGGTCGGCCTGCCGAATGCCGGCAAATCGACCTTCCTCGCCCGGGTCTCGCGCGCCCGGCCCAGAATCGCCGACTATCCGTTCACCACCCTGCATCCGCATCTGGGCGTCGTCGACGCAGGCCACCGCCACTTCGTCCTGGCCGATATCCCCGGCCTGATCGAAGGCGCCCACGAGGGCAAGGGCATCGGCGACCGGTTTCTCGGCCATGTCGAGCGCTGCGGCGTACTGCTCCACCTGGTCGACGGCGCGGCCGGAGATCCGGCGGCAGCCTACCGGACGATCCGGCGCGAACTGGCGGCCTACGGCGCCGGGCTCGCCGGCAAGACCGAGATCGTGGCGCTCAACAAGGCCGACGCCCTGAACCCCGGCGAGATCGGCGCCGGGCTGGCGGCACTGCGCGACGCCGGCGCTGTCGGCCCCTTCGCGCTTTCCGGCGTCTCCGGCGCGGGTGTCGATACGGCGCTCAACCGCCTCGCCGACGCCGTCGAGGCGCATCGGCAGAAAGACGCGGGACGGACGCCGGCCGCCGCGTGGTCGCCGCTATGAGCACTGCCCGCACCGCCTTTGGCATCGAAACGGCGCGCCGCATCGTCCTGAAGATCGGCTCCGCCCTGCTGATCGACGACGGAACCGGCGCCCTGCGGCGGGACTGGCTGCGCGCCTTCGCCGGAGACGTCGCCGGGCTGCGCAGCGCCGGCAAGCAGGTCGCGATCGTCTCCTCCGGCGCCATTGCCTTCGGCCGCCGGCAACTGGCGCTGACCGGCAAGGCCCTGTTGCTGGAGGAAAAGCAGGCCGCCGCCGCGGTCGGCCAGATCCACCTCGCCCACGCCTGGCAGGAGGCGCTGGCCGCCCACGGGCTGACCCTGGCCCAGATCCTGCTCTCGCTCTCGGACACGGAGGAGCGCCGCCGCCATCTCAACGCGCGCGAGACGCTGACCGCCCTGTTCGGCTTCGGGACCGTGCCGCTGATTAACGAGAACGACACGGTCGCGACCGAGGAAATCCGCTTCGGCGACAACGACAGGCTGGCCGCCCGGGTCGCCCAGATGGTGAGTGCCGACCTGCTGATCCTGCTGTCGGACATCGACGGGCTGTACGACCGCGATCCCCGGCTGCACGGCGACGCGCGGCACATCCCGGACGTTGCGGCGCTCACCGACGAGATCCGCGCCATGGCCGGCGATCCGCGGCCGGGCTACAGCTCGGGCGGCATGGTGACCAAGCTGGAGGCGGCGCGCATCGCGGTCGGCTCCGGCTGCGCCATGATCGTTTCCGACGGCCGCGCGGCCAACCCGATCCGGCGGCTGGAGGCCGGCGAGCGCCACACCCGCTTCGCGCCGGCCGCGAGCGCCGGCACGGCCCGCAAGCGCTGGATCGCCGGGGCGCTGGGCAGCGACGCCCGGATCGCCGTCGATGCCGGCGCCGCGATCGCCCTGCGCCGGGGCAAGAGCCTGCTGCCGGCAGGCGTCACGGCGGTCGAGGGAAATTTCCGGCGCGGCGACGCGGTGCGCATCCTCGGGCCGGACGGCGCCGAGATCGCCATCGGCCTGATCGCCTACGACGCCGACGCCGCCCGCAAAATCGCCGGCCGCCAGAGCCGCGAGATTGAAGCCCTGCTCGGCTACAAGGGCCGCGACGTCCTGGTCCACCGGGACGACATGGTGGAAAGAGAAAAATAAATCGTTTATCCTATCATCTGAACCTTCCGGACCGTCATTTCGGCGGTCGCAGGAGTTTCAAAGAACAAACAATGAATATAGGAGCGAACAATGGGTTTGGACCTATACCCCATGGGCAAAGCGAAACCGGGGCACGAAGAGGAATGGGAGCGTTTGATGCAAACGCTTTACGACGACCGCGAGGAAAGCAAGGAAGATGAAAAGCGGCGCGATGAAATTTCGGACAGGCCGTACGAAGTACTGGGCGCTCCCCGGGTCGGCGAAGACGAAGAGGCCGATGCCTGGATGCTCAAGCAAAAGAATCCTGACAGTGGGATGTCAGACGAAGAATTTCTTCAGAGGACCGCCGGCTACTACGTCCTCGATCTGCTCGTCGGCAAGTGCGATGGCGTGCCGCGATACTCACACGGCGGCATCTTCGACGAGATCGACGAGACGAGTTTTCGGGGCAAATTCCTCGAATCCTGTGACGGTTTGCTCGAAGACGATATGCTGCTGTACCGGGCCTGGACGCAGTGTATGCCGCCGGAAGAAGCTGTGGAATACGGGAAGGCGCTTCTCGCCAGCGCAGACAACCCCTGGGTCGAACCGCCACCCCCGCCGCCACCCCCGCCTGCGCCGGAGCCAGGCTTCCTTGGGCGGCTCTTCGGCAGGAAACCTCCAGAACCCCGGGGGCCCGAGCCGCCGGAACCGCCACCGACGGAAGAGGAAATCGAGGAAATGCGGAACATATTGCGCGCGGCCGGCCGCTGGTACATTTTCTGGGGCGAGCGCGGCCATCCGATCTGGGCCTGGTTCTAGGGCGGGCTGGCGCCGCGAAACCGGATTGAAGAACGCCATGACGAATGCGGACGCCATCGAGAAACAGATGCTCGCCCTCGGCGAACGCGCCCGGGCCGCGGCGGCAGCGATGACCGGCGCGGACGAGGCGGCGAAGAACGCGGCCCTGATGGCGGCAGCGGCGGCAATGCGCGCGCGGCAGGACGAACTGCTCGCCGCCAATGCGCGCGACCTCGAAGACGCGGCGGGCCGGGACTTCAACAGCGCCTTCATCGACCGGCTGACGCTCAACCCCGAGCGGATCGAGGCGATGGCGGCGGGGCTGGAGGTTATCGCCGCCCTGCCCGATCCGGTCGGCAGCGTGGCCGCCGAATGGGACCGGCCCAACGGCCTGCGGATCTCCCGGGTGCGCACGCCGCTCGGCGTGATCGGCATCATCTACGAATCGCGGCCCAACGTGACCGCCGACGCCGGCGCGCTTTGCCTGAAGTCGGGCAACGCCGCCATCCTCCGCGGCGGCCGGGAGAGCTTCCACACCTCGCGGTTAATCGGCGACTGCCTGCGCCACGGTCTCAGAGAGGCCGGCCTGCCGGAGGATGCGGTGCAACTCGTCCCGACGACCGACCGGGCGGCGGTCGGCGCCATGCTGCGCATGAACCGGCATATCGACATTATCGTGCCGCGCGGCGGCAAGGGCCTGATCGCCCGGGTCCAGGAAGAGAGCCGCATCCCGGTGATCGCCCATCTCGACGGCAACTGCCATGTCTATGTCGATGCGGCGGCGGACCTGGAGATGGCGCGGCAGGTCACCCTCAACGCCAAGACCCGCCGGCCCGGCGTCTGCGGCGCGGCGGAGACCCTGCTGGTCGACCGCCAGGCCCACAACAGCCATCTCGCGCCGATCGTGGGCGACCTGCTGGAGGCCGGCGTCGAAATTCGCGGCGACAGCGCGACCCAGGTTATCGACGGGCGGATCGTGGCGGCGACCGAGGAAGACTGGGACACCGAATATCTCGACTGGATCATGGCGGTGAAGCTGGTCGACGGCGTCGACGGCGCCATCGACCATATCGGGCGGCACGGCAGCAGCCACACGGACTCGATCGTGACCGAGGACGAATCGGTCGCCGAGAAGTTCCTCGGCGCCGTCGACAGCGCCATCGTGCTGTGGAACGCCTCGACCCAGTTCGCCGACGGCGGCGAATTCGGCATGGGCGCGGAGATCGGCATCTCGACCGGCAAGCTTCACGCCCGCGGCCCGGTCGGCCTGGAACAGCTCACCAGCTTCAAATATGTCGTGCGCGGCGACGGGCAGGTCCGGCCCTGACGGTCTGGACGCCGTCCCGACCTCCAGCCAGCCGCATTCAGGCGGGCCGGTACCGCTGCACAGCGATCTCGTCGGCGCGCACACGCATCCGCGACGCATCGTGCCAGGCCTGCATCCGCAACAGCAAGTCCATGCTCACGTCGAACGCCTTCTCGACGCGCAGCGCCATTTCCGCCGACAGCGAGACCTTGCCGTTCAACAAGTCGGAAAGCGTCGCCCGGCGAACGCCGAGTATTCGGGCTGCCTCGGTGACGCTCAGGTCCAGACATTCGAGAACCTCTGCGCGAATGAACGCGCCGGGATGCGATGGGGTCATCTTCACGTCGATGCTGACGGCCGTCATCAGTGGTAGTCCTCCAGGTCCAGGCGCCCTATGGCACCGTTCTGCTCTTCGAAGGTAATCCGCCAGTTGCCTGAAACGGAAATACTCCAGACACTCCTGCGGTCGCCGGAAAGCCGGTGAACGCGCCAGCCCGGCGGAGCCTGGGCAACCAGTTCATCGATTTCGTCTGCCAGGACAAGCGCGGTTAGAATGTTGCGCACCCGATCCGCCAGATCCTGTTTCAGCAACCGGGGCGAATCGTTTTCCAGAAGCAAGCGCAAGCCCCGATGGCGAACCGAAGCGATGACCATAACCGGCATTGTACGGCTCGACCGTACGCTCCGCAATACACTACGACTGGACTGCAGGCAGGTGACGCGGTGACGGTCTGGCTCCCCCGTTCGCCCAGCAGTTTCGCAGCCCGCAGCGTCGGCCTGTTCGGCGGATCCTTCAACCCGGCGCATGACGGTCACCGGCATGTCGCGCTGGCGGCGCTGGCCGGCCTCGGCCTCGACGAAATCTGGTGGCTGGTCTCGCCGCAGAACCCGCTGAAGCCAGGCGGCGGAATGATGCCACTGAAGGACCGGCTGGCCTCGGCCGCGCGGCAGGCCCGCCATCCGGCGATGCGTGCGACCGGCCTCGAATCCGGGCTGGGCACGGCCTACACCGCCGATACGCTCAAAAGAATAAAGGCGCTGTATCCGCGCAATAGATTCGTGTGGATCATGGGCGCCGACAATCTCGTCCAAATACCCGAATGGAAGAACTGGTCAAGAATCTTTAATCTCGTTCCCGTTGCCGTGTTCGCCCGTCCGTCCTATTCTGCAAGTGCGTTGTCCGGCGTGGCGGCGCGGCGGTTCGCTCGCCGCCGAGTGCCGGAGAACCGTGCGCGACGCTTGGCGCAGCGCCCGCCGCCGGCCTGGACTTTCATTCATTGCCGGCTGCACGATGCGTCGGCGAGTGCAATCCGCGCCGGGATGGCGGCTTCCCCGCAAGCGGCGGTCCAGGCGGCACCATAAACCGGCGTCCGGCGGCGCGACCTGCCGGGCGCCCTTGAAATGGGAGGTTCGACGATCCGCAGCTTAGTGCGTGACTTGCCCTCGGCCGACGCGCTGAAAGCCGTTGCCGAGACTTCGCTCGACGATGACAAGGCCGAAGATATCGTCGTTATCGATCTGGCCGGACGGGCCGGGTTCGCAGATTACATGGTCATCGCCACCGGCCGCTCGGACCGCCATGTCCACGCGATGGCCGACCGCCTGATCCAGAAGATGAAGCAAGCCGGGCTGCCGTCGGTCCCCTCCGAAGGGATCGAACGCAGCGACTGGGTGCTGATCGACGGCGGGGACGTGATCGTCCATCTCTTCAAGCCGGAAGTCCGCGGCTTCTACAATCTGGAGAAGCTGTGGAACGAAGAGGCCGTCGCCAAGGACGAAACGGCGGCGCTGGAGATGGCCGGCTAGGGCGATCTTCGGCAGTCCGGCACATAAACCGGGCAGGCCGGAAGCGCACAGACTTCCGGCCGGCGGGGCAAGGGCGCGATGCGCATCTGCGTGATCGCCGTCGGGCGGCTGCGCGGCGGCGCCGTGAAGGACCTGTTCGCAACCTATTCCAGGCGACTGCCCTGGCCGCTGACGATCGTCGAGATCGCCGAGCGCGGCAGCGGCCCGCCGGCCGTTCGGGTGCGGCGCGAGGGCGAAGAGCTGCGCCGCCGCATCCCGGACGGGACGCTGATCGCACTGGACCCGTCCGGCGCCGACCTGACCAGCGAGGCCCTGGCCGAAACCCTGGCGGGCTATCGCGACCGGGGCGCCGGGACCGTCAGCTTCGCCATCGGCGGCGCCGACGGCCACGCGCCGGAAACCCTGGCGGCGGCCGACCTCGTGCTCTCGTTCGGCCGCGCGACCTGGCCGCACCAGTTCGTCCGTGTCATGCTCGCCGAGCAGCTCTACCGCGCCTCGACCATCCTCGCCGGCCACCCCTACCACCGCGGATAGGGATGGACGGCGGCCGGCCGCCGATGCTTGCAGAATCGAACTGCACGGGTCAGGTGCCGCGGTAGAGGACGGTATGAAATACTCCCCTACAGACTTTCCGCACGAACGGAAGGCCGGGACAGGCCTTCGGGACGGCATAACGGGCTCGCTTTCAAAGAAATGGACTGAAACACTTCCGGAAATTACCGATTGCTCAGCAACCTATGTTATCTTATAATATTTATTGAATTGTCCGATAGCCGGAGTATTGTCGATGATCCGCTCGAAGGTCTGGAATGCGCGGACCGCGGTCGCCTTGGTCGTTCCCGCACTGGTCCTTGCTGCCGCCAGCGCGACGGCGCGGGCCGAGGCGCCGCGGGTCGTGGCCACCATCAAGCCGATCCATGCACTGGTTGCATCGGTGATGGACGGGATCGGGACGCCGGCTCTGCTGCTCAAGGGTTCGATATCGCCGCACGGCATCAGCCTGAGGCCGTCGCAGGCGCGCCTGCTGTCCGAGGCCGGGGTGGTGGTCTGGACCGGGCCGGCGCTTGAGCAGTCCGTCGCGAAAATCGTGAAGAACCTGGCCGGGAAGGCGATTTCGGTTCCGCTTCAGGATGCAAAGGGCGTCCGGCTCTACAAGCTGCGCGAAGGCGGGCTGTGGGAGGGGCACGACGACGATCACGGCCATATGGACGATGGCCACAAGGACCATGACGACGACCACAAGGACGAGGCCGGCAAAGGCCATGACGACCATGACGGGGAACGCGCCGATATCGACGCGCATATCTGGCTCGACCCGCACAACGCGATCGCCATGACCCGGGCGATCGCCGGGGCGCTGGCCCGCGCCGACGCCGCCAACGCCGCCGTTTACCGCGCCAACGCGGCCGCGGCGATCGCCAGGCTGAAGGCGCTGGACGACAGGATCGCCAAGGCGCTCCGCCCGGTCCGGAAGAAGCGCTACATCGTCTTCCACGACGCCTATCAGTATTTCGAGAAACGCTACCGCCTGACGCCGGCCGGCTCGATCACCGTCGATCCGCACCGCGCGCCGTCGCCGCGCCGCCTCTACGAAATCCGGTCGCACATTCTCGAGCGCAGGGCGTCCTGCGTCTTCCGCGAGCCGCAATTCACGCCGAAAATCGTCAATGTCCTGGTCCGGGGCACGCCTGCCAGGGTCGGAACGCTGGATCCGGTCGGCGCCGCGCTGCCCGCCGGCAAGGGCGCCTACGAAATCCTCCTGAACCGTCTCGTCGCCAATCTGCGCGCCTGCCTCACGGGTTAGGGCTGCCGGCGACGTCTGCTGCTCCGCCCGGAACGCGAAAGCTATCCAACATTATATTATCAAATAATGCGTGTGGGAGATGAGGAAATGCGAAATGAAACCGGACATCGCAGGGCCCGCCCCCTTGTCTTGTCTACGCTGGCAGGCGCCCTGCTGACCGCAGTCGCTTCGGCCTCGTTCAGCGCCCAGGCGGTCGCGCAGACCAACGCGCAACGCCTCAAGCTGCTGGAACAGACGGTCAAGGAGCTGCTGGAGCGCGACGAGGCGCGCGAGCGCAAGATGAAAGAGATGCAGGCCGAACTGAAGCGGCTGCGCCGGGGGCGCGGCCTCGCCACCGTGGCGCCCAAAGACAAACCGGCAGCGGGCGACCGCGACGACCACGGCCACGACCACGGCAAGAAACCGGCCGCCGGCAAGGAAGAGATGGCGGGCGGCAAGACGGCCGGGGACGATCACGGGCACGACCATAAACCCGGCGAGGACTCCGCCATGCGTGACGACGACCATGCCGCGGAAGTCTGGTCGGCCCGGGTCGGCGACGGCGTCCTGCGCCTGAAGCGCCTCGGCCTGGATGTGGATTTCGCCATGGGCGCCAGCACGGCCAAGGGCGAAGACATGGAAGCCCTGTTCGGCGGCCATCACGATCCCAAGCGGACCGGCTTTACGCTGCAGGCCGTCGACCTCTCGGTCTCCGGCAGCTACGATCCCTATTTCGACGCCTTCTTCAATGCCACCCTGACCGTAGACGGGGCGGGTGAAACCGGCCTGGAGATCGAGGAAGCCTGGGTCCGTACAAAGTGGCTGCGCGGCGGCGTGCGCCTGCAGGCCGGGCAGTTCTACGCCCCCTTCGGCATCGTCAACCGGACCCACTTGCACGACTGGGCCTGGCAGACCCAGCCGATCGCCGCAACGCGGGTGTTCGGCGCCGACGGCGCCCGTGGGCTGGGCGCCCAGTTCGAAGCCCGGCTGTCCAACAACGGTGCGTGGCGCAGTTCCCTGTTCGCGAGCATGCAGAACCGGCGCAGCATCCATGCGCACGGCGAGGAAGAGGAGGCGATTTTTCATCATACGCACGACCAAGACGGAGAGGTAGTACCTGAGGAGGATGAAGGCGAAGAGCATGCAGATGAGCATGCCGACGAGGCCGGGGCCGAAGCCGACGGGCTGGAGGATTTCGCTTACACGATCCGGATGGAAAACCGGCTGACCGTGTCACCGCAAACGACGCTTGCGTTCGGCGGATCGGCGATGTTCGAGCCGAATCCCGACGGCCACGACAGCCGGGTCACGATCTTCGGCGCCGACGTCGCGATCAGCCATCGCCTGCCCTCGAAGAACAGGCTCGTCCTGGCCGCCGAGTTCATGCACCGGACCTCCAAGGCGCCTGAAGCCGAGCATGACGACGAAGAGGAAATGAACGGAGACGAAGAAGAGCACCACGACGAACGGATCCGTGTGCAGGACTACGGCTTCTACCTTCAGGGCATGTGGTACACGCCGGGCGGCTGGGGCCTCGGCCTGCGCTACGAACGTGCCGGCAGCCGCGGCGGCGATGCCGAAGCGCGCGCGGAAGACCCGATGCGCGGCACCCGGACCCGGATTTCCCCGCTCCTGCTCTGGCAGTTTTCCGAACTCGGCCGGCTCAAGCTGCAATACAACATGGACCGCACCGAATTCCTGGAAAAAAGAAACGCCCATTCCGTGTTCCTGAGCGCCAGCTGGTCCTTCGGGCTCGGCGCGCCGGACCATGCGGGCCACGGTCACTGACCCGGATTCGGGGGGTGCACCGGGGCGGCGGACCGATTCCTCCCGCCGGGCCGGCTGCGCCGCGTGGACCGTGACAATGGAGGGAACTCCGGGCTAGATTGCATCGCTTCCGGCCGGCCGGCTTGACGGGAACGCGAGGGGCGATGCGCAAGCAGGGTGCAAAGATCCAGGCAGACGTGCTGGCGGCGCTGCGCCGTCAGGCGAAGCCGCTGTCCGCTTACGAAATCCTGGCCCGGCTCAACCGGCGCAACGGCAAACTCGCGCCGCCGACGATCTACCGCGCGCTGTCTTCCCTGATCGAGCAGGGCCGGGTCCACCGGATCGAGTCGATCAATGCCTTCGTCGCCTGCCAGAATGTCGGGCACGCCCACGCATCGGTGCTGTCGATCTGCGACGATTGCGGCGCGGTCGAGGAGCATCACGACGACGCGCTGCTGAACAGCCTCTCAACGCTCACCGGGCGGTCCGGCTTCCACCCCTCGCATCACATCATCGAGGTTCACGGCCGCTGCACCGACTGCGGCACGCCGGCAGCGCAATAGGGCGCCGCGCCCCTACCGCTGCCGCGCCGCCCCGCTCACATCCAGGGCGGCTTCGCGGACGGCCTCGTTGTAGGTCGGGTGGCCGTGGAAGCAGCGGGCGAGGTCTTCGGCGCAGCCGCCGAATTCCATGACGTTGACGACCTCGTGGATCGTGTTGCCGGCTTCCGGGCCGACGATATGGGCGCCGAGGATGTGCCCGGTCCCGGCGTCGGCGAGGATTTTGACCATGCCGTCGGTCTCGCCGGTGCAGATCGCCCGGCTGTTGGCGCCGAACGGGAATTTGCCGGCCTTGTAAGCCATTCCCGCTTCCTTGAGTTGCTCCTCTGTCTTGCCGACGCTGGCGACCTCCGGCCAGGTGTAGACGATGCCGGGCACCGTCTCGTAGTTGACATGCCCGGCCTGGCCGGCCAGCAGCTCGGCGAGCGCGACGCCCTCCTCCTCCGCCTTGTGGGCCAGCATCGGGCCGGGCACGACGTCGCCGATGGCGTAGATGCCGTCGGCCGCGGTGCGGAAACGCCCGTCGACCGGGATGAAGCCGCGCGCGTCGGTCTCGATGCCGGCGCTCTCCAGGCCGAGGCCCTCGGTGAAGGGCCGGCGGCCGATCGCGACCAGCACGGCCTCGGCCTTCAGGGTCTCGGCGTCGCCGCCCTTGGCGGGTTCGACGGTCAGCGTCACGCCGCCCCGCGCGGCATTCGCGCCCGTCACCTTGCGGCCGAGGCGGAACGCCAGGCCCTGCTTCTTGAGAATCCGCTGGACCTGTTTGGCGATCTCGCCGTCCATGCCGGGCAGGATGCGGTCGAGAAATTCGACCACCGTGACCTGCGCGCCGAGCCGGGCCCAGACCGAGCCCATCTCCAGGCCGATATAGCCGGCGCCGATCACCGCCAGCGTCTTCGGCACCTTGCCGAGCGCGAGCGCGCCAGTCGACGAAACGATACGCTTCTCGTCGATCTCGACACCCGGAAGCGGCATGACGTCCGAGCCGGTAGCGATAACGATGTGCCTTGCCGCATAGCGTTCGCCGCCAACCTCGACCGCGCCGTCGCCGGCGAGCCGGCCGCGGCCTTTCAGATGGTCGATCCTGTTCTTCTTGAACAGGTAGGCGACGCCCTTGGTCAGCTTGTCGACCACGCCGTCCTTGCGCGCCATCATGGCCCCGAGGTTCAGGGTCGCCGTCGCCTCGATGCCGTGTTCCGCCAGGCCGTGCTGCGCCTCGGCAAACTTCTCCGAGCTCTGGAGCAGCGCCTTGGACGGGATACAGCCGACATTGAGGCAGGTACCGCCCAGGGTCTCCCGCTGTTCCGCCACCGCCACGCGCATGCCGAGCTGGGCGCAGCGGATGGCGCAGACATAGCCGCCCGGGCCGGCGCCGATGACGATGACGTCGTAGCTGTTGGTGTCGGTCATGGGATTTCCGAATTGCTGGGACAAGGGCCGAATCGCCGGCGTCGGTGCGCGGCGTTCATGGTGATAGAGATAGAAAGGCTGCCCCGAATACAAGCGGACACAGACGCCTGCAGCCGGGCCCGGCCGCCTGCCCGCACAGCGTCCTGCGCTGGCGCGTCGGTTTTGACAGGTTCTGCGCCCTGCGATAGCTTCCGGCTCCCCGCGTGCTAAAAATTCAAGCGCCATACTCCATTTGCGATGAATCGGAACCGCAAGTAGGGGACGAACCTATAGGGCTAGATCGATGAGCTGGTTATCCAAGTCGAAGAAGCCGGAATATTCGCCGAATGAGGTGTTTCCAACAATCGACCGCGACTGGTACGCGAAAGACCTCGACCTTGTTGCAAAGGGCGCACGGAACGGCAGAAACAATTTGCCCGAGAGCGGCCGAACCGCCCGCGATACGACCGAAAACACGATCATCAGCGAAATCGAGAAAATCCGACGCGAAGGGCTGTACCGATTTGGAGAACAAGAACAGGTGTACAAGGAACGAATTGGGCGGATCGACGGCATCGGTGCCAGCATTGGGCAAGCAGCCTTTACGGCGGAAACCGATTTCCGGAGAGAGGTCGTTGCGAGCCGGGAGCGGCTTGAGGATATGCGAAAGGACTTCAACGAGGTTCGGGACGAGCGGAACAGGTTTCAAGAGAGCAACAGACTTGATCGAGCCGAACACCCATATAAGGGCGGATGGCAGTGGTGGTTGATCACTGTTGTGCTTGTCGCGATCGAATCTGGTATGAATGGAGTATTCTTTGCGGATGCACATGTAAAAGGTTTGCAGGGCGGTTTCGCAATTGCCTTGGTCATTTCCGTCGTCAACATCGGCACAGCAACAATATCTGGGCATTTGTTTCGTAATGTAAACCATATTCATTTTAGGAGAAAAATGATTGGTTATTTGTCCTTTATTGTTGGTATTTTTGTTGCGATTTCCGGAAACTACCTAGTCGGAACCTTCCGCGATGCTGCCGTCAAAGTTCCGTTGGAAAGGGCACCCGGCGTTGTGTTCGAACGTCTCGATTCAGGGCAATTTATGATGGAAAGCCTCGATGCATGGCTTTTAGTGGCTCTTGGAATTCTGATTGCCGCGATTGCCGGCTGGAAGGCGTACACAATGACCGACCCTTATCCCGGCTACGGCAGAGTCGGCCGAAAATTTGTCCAGGCGCGGGAAGAATTGCGCGATTTGCACGAGGACACGCTGAATGCACTCACCGATACACGCGACAAGGCGACAATGGAACTTGACCGGCATCGGGACGACGCACAATCGAATATCGATAATGCGGTTACAGCCTACGAGGGACTGGTCGCGCTCAAGACGAGGCGGACTTCGTTTCTCCGCGATTGCGACGTTGCTGCAGATCATCTACTGACGGTCTATCGGGACGCGAACCGCCAGACGCGCGAAACGCCTGCGCCTGCCTGTTTTTCGGAGGCATACCGTTTTCCTCCCGAACCGGAGCCGGAACCGCCGAACCGACCGGACGCAGACGCGATGAAACAATTTCGCGAAACGGTCAGCGACGCGATCAGGCGCATTCACGACGAATGCGGCAAGGCGATTTCGTCGTTCGATAGCGGAGACAAAGCAACCGGCGGAACGTCGTAATGGCGCGGCGCCGGCGAGGCCGGCCGGGGCGGCGGAAATCCGGATGGATTGACAAGGCGGGATGGCTGGCCGTGGTCGTCACGATTCTCGCGCTCGTCGGCGGGGTTCTTGCAATCAGTCTCGACGAGCCGGAAGGCGTGGACGAAATGCTTTGCCCGAAGGACCGCGGACCCGCCACCGGGCTGGCGATATTTCTCGACCTGACCGATCCTTTGAATACGGTGCAGCACAAACGGCTGCGAGAAATTCTCAATCGCCGCATTGCCGATGCGGTCCCCGAGACACTGATCGCAGTTGGAGCCGTGCAGACGGACGCCGGCAAACGCGGCGCTGACTTCGCGTCCTGCAAGCCAAGGCAAGGCAAGCAGGCACGTGTGCTCGACGAGAATGAGCGCATGATCGAAGAGCGGTATCAGGAACAATTCCGGCGGCCTCTCGACGCGATCATTTCGAGCATGCTCCGCAGCCCGGAAGCAAACAGTTCTCCGATCATGGAATCGTTGCAAGCGCTGCTTGTCAGTGCGCCCGGATTTGTCGATGCAAAATATTCCCGCCGCATCATCATCGCCTCCGACCTGCTTCAACACAGTGCGGCCTTCAGCTTCTATCGGGGAGACACATGGGACACCTTCGTCCGGTCGTCAAATGCGCAACGCCTCTCCGGCCGCCTGAAAGGAGTCGAAGTCGAGATTTGCCGTGTGCCGCGGCCGAATGCACGGATGGACAAGGCGGAAGTCGATAATTTCTGGGTCAATTATTTTGAGCGAGCCGGCGCGAGCCGAATCCTCACCTCCACATGTCCACTCGGCGATCTTTGATACCGGATTTGCCGCGCCGAAAGACCCGTTACCATGCACTGGAATAATGAAATACTGAACAAGGGATCGCTTTTTGCCGCTATCGTGATCGGAACCACCGGCATCGTTTTCTTGAAGATATTTTTTCCGGAAATAGACAATTGGGGCGCATTTTATGTTGTTGGATGGCCGGTAGGTGTCCTGATCGTCTATTGGCTTGCGATGTTGGCCGCAAGCGACAGGGCTATATATGAAATAATCGGCGACAATTGTTACTATCTCGGCTTTATCTTCACTCTCGTCAGTCTGGCCGTCACGCTGTATCTGCTTTACCCGACAGGCGCTGTTGATTCCCCCGATGAGTTACCAATCCAGAAGGTAATTTCGGGCTTCGGTATTGCGCTGTCTTCCACCATCGTCGGTATTGCGTTGCGGATCCTTATGCTGCGCATGACGCCTGATATTGCACAGCGGGACAGCGAGGCCCGCCTCGATCTGGATCTGGCCGTGCGCGATTTCCGCGCCCATCTCAGAATGAGTGTCGATGAATTGAAGCGCTATTCGGTCGAAACGGCGCAGGTTCTGGCGGAACAGCGCAACGCCGCTCTGAATGCAGTGACCGAAGGCGCGGAAGAACACGGGCTGGCGCTGGAATCGAGCACTGCCGCATTATCCGGCTTTTCCGAAACGATGGATAAGCAGTTTTCGGAGCACCGGGCCATCTTGCGCAAGGCGCTGGACGGAATCGCGGAAACCGTCTCGGAGCGACATGGCGCAATTCAGGATGCGCTTCAACGGAGCGCAGATAAGCACCGGGAGGTCCTGGAGAGTAGCGCTGAAAGCCTGAGCCGGCTGGGGGACCGGGCGGTGCAGGCGATTTCAGACCATCAGGAAGAAATGCAGCGTCTGGCGCGTACGAGCCGTGAGACGCACGAGCAAACCGGTGCGGTTGCCGATATGCTCCGTAAGGAACTGGACGAAGCGAAGGCGCTGATCGAAAGCATGGGCAGCCTCAACAAGGGGAACCGAGATCTCGACACGGTATTTTCGGGCTTGATCGACCGGCTCGAAAAAATCGACAGCGGCATCGCGCAGAAGCTCGAACCGGCCGTCGCGCAGGTAAGCGAAGGCGCAACCGCCATCGCCGCGACGCTGGCGGAGTCCTCCGGGAAGCTCAAGGCGGCGGCGGACGGGTTCGAGAGCGCCGCAGAACGCACGATGGCAGCGGACACGCAAACCGGTATCGCCCACGCAGTGGAACGGCTGGAAGCGGCAAACAAGACGCTGGCGGAAGCCATAACGAAACTCGACAAACTGGCGGTCATACAGGCGAAGACTTCCTCCGGGCGGCGCTGGTTCAGCGGCTTGGGAAGCAGGGGTCGGTAAGAGCAACGGGAGGCCGGCCGTGCGCAGACAATTATTCTCCGCTTCCGCGGGCAAACACTACCGTCGCGGCGCAGTCATGGGGCTGACCGTTGCCGAAGCCTTCATGCTCGTCGCCTTTGTCTTGCTGTTACTGTTGCTGTTCTGGCGTCACCAAGTGCAAGACGCTGTCGATCTTGCAGCGAAACTTCCGCCGGAAAGCCAACAAGCCCTGTTGAAAGGCGCGGTGCCGATTCGGCCGGAACGATTGGCGGATCTGGAAAGAAAGGAACGGGAGTTGGCGGATACCGCGCGACGCGTATTGGCGGAAGGCGAAGTGCCGGTTACGCGCGAACGCTTGATGGAGTTGGAAGACAAGGAGCAGCGATTGGACGATCCGGCCCGGCGGGTGATGGCGAAGGATGAAATGCCGGTCCCGCGGGAGCGCCTGAAGGCGTTAGAGAAAACCGAGCGGCTGTTGGAGAAACCGTTGCAGCGCGCTTTGGCGGAGCTCGCTGCAAAGTTGCCGCCGGAAGCTTTGCGAAAGCTCACCGATCTTGCGCGCGAGCCCAGTACCGTTGCTGCCGCCGATGCTTTGTCAAAGGGCGCGGTGCCGATTCGGCCGGAGCGATTGGCGGAACTGGAAAGAAAGGAAGGAGAGTTGGCGGACGCCGCGCGACGCGTCTTGGCGGAAGACGAAGTGCCGGTTACGCGTAAACGCTTGACGGAGTTGGAGAACAAGGAGCGGCGATTGGACGATCCGACGCGGCAGGTGCTGGCCGAAGGAGAGATGCCGGTTGCGCGGGAGCGTCTGGCGGAACTGAAGGACAAGGAGCGGCGATTGGACGATCCGGCGCGGCGGGTGCTGGCCGAAGGAGAAGTGCCGGTTGCGCGGGAACGTCTGGAGGAGTTGAAGGACAAGGAGCGGCTGACAGTGGGTCGCGACGCATCGGACATCGCCAAGGCTATCGAATTGCGCGACGCGCTCGATCCATATGGCGAGGACAGCAACAAAACGTTGCTGGACCGGATCAGAGCCTTGCAGGCAAAAGAAAACGCCGTTGACAGCCGACTTGCCGAAGAGGCGCAGGCGCGCCAGAAGTTTATGGACAAGTTGAAGCGCGAGCTGTCCGACGCTGTGCGCCGCGCCGGCGGGAAGATTGGGCCGCGCGGGCGGATCACATTTCCCGATAAGGCGTTCTTCGAAAAGGGCAGCGCGGAAATCACCGGGCGTTCCAGAAAGTTTTTGGACGAAATCTGCTCCCGCTGGCTCGCAACGCTCAAATCTTCGCCTGACCGGTTCGACATCGATGAAATTGGGAATTATAGCGAATAGTCACACTCCGCCGCTCAATCCCGCGGCTTTCGCCGGACGTTGATCGGGCGAAAGAACGCGCTGCGGACCTTTTTCAGTGACACTCCCGGCATATCGTATTCTCGCTCCCGTTCCGCCTTGGGCGGCTGGTAGGTCTTCTGGTCCGGCAGCGTGATGGTGCGGGGCGTGGGCAGCGGCTTCCGGGGTTTGTCGCTCATTACGCGGCCCTCCATTCGGCCATCGTCCTGCCGCCCTTGCTGCGGTTGCAGCCGGAGCAGAGCAGTTGAAGATTGTCGGGGTGATCCGTTCCGCCCTTCACGCGGGGAAGCATGTGATCCACTTCCATGACGCGGAACGGGAAATGCGTGTCGCAGCCGGCGCAAAAGCCTTCCTGCACGCCATAGAGGCGGTGACGGTGCGTCCGGTAGTTGGGGAGGTCGCCCAGGTCCGTTCGCTTGGGCGGGTCCGTGAGCGCCGTCACGCCGCCCCACAAACCCCGGTCTCCGGCGATCCGCTCGTCTACCAGCTTCACGGCCAGTTCCGACAGGTCGATCCCGGCCCACTGGCGTTGCAGCCGATCCGCTGCCACAAGGGCCGTGGCGCACCCGCAAAACGGATCTAAGATCATGTCGCCCTCGCTCGTGCTCGCGCGGATGACGCGCTCTAGCAGCGCCAAGGGCTTTTGCGTGGGATAGCCGGTGCGTTCCTTCGCCTGCGAGTTGACCGGCGGAATGTCGGTCCACACGTCCGGCGGAACCTGCCCCGGACTGGCGGCGAGATAGCGTTTGAGGCGCGGTGTGCCGTTCCGGGTGAAGACAATCAGGTCGGCCTCATGCAGCATGTCCAGCCGTGCCAAGATACTTCCCTCGGCGAGATAGCCGGGGATCAGGTTTGCCTCAATCCATGCCGCGTAGTCGCCCGTCCGGGGCACGCTCCAGCACCGGCCTATGTCGGTCGGGTTCCAGCCGCGCCACGGTTGGCCGGACTCGCCGGCACTCGTCTTGGGGCCAGTCAAATCGTAATCCCCATGCCGCCCTCGCCCGTCTTCATGGCGATATTTCGAGCGCACGTTGTCATCGGAAAGCGGCACTCGCACCCCGTCTCTGCGAATGTCCGCACCATAGAATAGCAGCCGGTCTCCGGTGCGCCCGAACCGGCCCGCGTCGTTGTGATTACCGATCCGCTTCCAGATGATCTCGTTGCGGAACGCGGCGACTCCGAACACCGCGTCCATGAGCGCCCGAAGCCAATGCCCGGCGGCATCGTCGCAATGCAGATAGATCGAGCCATTCGGTTTCAAGACGCGCCGCATTTCAAGCAGACGCACGGCCATCATGATGCAATACGACTGCATCCCCTTGCCATGGGCTTGGCGGGCGGCCTCGATGACGGAGTAGGCGGCAGGGTTCCGGTCCGCCAGTTCACCGTGTTCATGAACGTCCACGTCGCTCAAGGTCCAGGCATCCTTGAACGCGGCCCCGGCGGCCTTGCTGCCGATCGGAGCCTCGTAGTGGCGATTGCTGTTGAACGGGGGGTCCAGGTAGATCAGGTCGATGCAGGCATCGTTCATGCCGCGCATGACCGGGAGGTTGTCTCCCGTCCAGACCGTGCCGCTGGCGAAGTTCGGGTCAGTCATTGAAAGAACAGCGGGTCGACGATCATTTGGCTGATCTGCTGGTTCGTCCACTCTTCGCCGTTTAGCCACAACATGCAGGTTTCGGTTCGGGGGTTCCACTTTTGAGTGATGATCTGTTCCTGCAAGCCCCGCGCCGGGTTGGCATCGGGATACGACACGGCGATATCACTGTCGTTCAACACTACCTCGACCTTCACCGCGTCCTCGGCTTTCCGTGAGCCAAACGGGAATCCGCGGACCACAAATCGTGGTTTGATCCCGGAACCGCGTTCAAGCTCAAAGGGAAAGTTCTTATCTCGCCCGGTCGCCATCTCGTTCGCGGCCGTGACGTAGCACTCGATATAGTCGCGCAAGTCCTTGAACGCCGTGTCGAGTGTGCACGTCTTTCGCGCTTTCAACCAAGCTGCCGCCGCGTTCATGACCGCGCCCCGCTGTCCAAACCGTTGCCGGCGGTCAGTTCACGGTAGCGCAGCCGCTTCCCGGCCATGCCCGCGACGATCCCCGTCATCTGGTCGATTGTGTCTGCCTCGCGGGCGTTGTGACGGCCCGCAAATTCCTGAACGTAACGGTCAAGATGTTTCGGCGACATCTTGTGATAGATGCCCTGATGCCCGCGCTTCAGCAGAGACCAGAAGGACTCCATGCCGTTGATATGGGCCTGCCGCCGGACGTATTCGCCGACGCCATGATTGACGGCCTCATGGGCGAACGGCATCCCGCGATAGGACCGGTGCTCGTCAGTGTAGACGGTCGCGCCCGGCGCGGTGGTTGAACCGACGAAACCTTGCAGCGTCGGCTTGTCGGTGCTGGCGATGACTTCGGCCCGGACCTGATTTGTCTTGCGGTCCTTTGCCCCGACGATGACCGATTTGCCGACAGCGCCGCGCCCCTCCAAGGTTTCGCGCTTCGCCTTCGGCATATTCTTGCGGCGGCCGCCCATGTACGTTTCGTCCACTTCGACCGGCCCCGCGAACGGGCCTGTCTCTGCCTCGAAGGCCAACCGCAGGCGATGCAACATGAACCATGCCGCTTTCTGGCTGATACCGAGTTCCCGGTGCAGCCGCATCGATGACACGCCCTTGATATTGGTCGTGAACAGATAGATGCCGACGGCCCAAGCGCGATACGGCATCTTCGTGCTTTCCATGACGGTCCCAATGCGCAGCGTGAACATCGTCTTGCTGTTGCCGGTTTTGCAATCCCGGCAGCGATGCGTCATGGTGCGGTGCTTGATATTCGACTGGACGTTGAAGCTGCCGCATTTCGGGCAGTGCGGACCGTCCGGCCAACGCTGCGAGGCGATCCAGTCCCGCGCCGTGTCCTCATCGCGGAACATATCGGCGACCTGCATGAAGGTCAGTCCCTTGCGATGCGATTTTCCCGGTGCGTTGCTGATCATCTTCAATCCCCTTTTGTGACTATAAGATAGGGTTTTTCGGTAGCGGATTCAAGAGAAAAATGTGACTATTCGCTATAATTCCCATGAAATTCGCATCGAAGGCCACTCCTCGTCGGAGTGGGCCTACGCGCGAACGGAGCGGGACGCTTGGGTTGGAAATCTCGGCCTGTCTCAGCAGCGGGCACAGTCGGTACTGGTACATTGCCTGGATCGCTTGGGCGCGACGCCGCTCGGCGACTGGGCGCGTGGCAAGCTCACGGCAGTCGGCTATTCGTCTTCCAGGCTCGTTAAAACCGAAGACGGGAGCGAGGACAAAGAAGCGTCCCGGCGCATCGAACTCGGTTACGATGTCAGCCGCGAGGAACCGCTTACCGATCCCGGCGGCGCGGCCGGGACGGAAGGCAGCGAAATTCGGCCTATCAGCGGCAATGCGCTGGTGACAGACGCCGACACGATCAAAATCGGGAACACCGCCGTCCGCTTGGACGGGATCGACGCGCCGGAGAGGAGGCAGACCTGCATTGGTGACGACGAGTCCGAATGGCCCTGCGGTCGCGAGGCGGGATCGGCGCTGGAACGGCGTATCGGCGGTCGGCCCGTAATCTGCGAGCGACTGATCCCCGGCTTGGCGCGCCTTCGCGGCCGGTGCCGGGTAGCCGGTGAGAGCGAAGAGTTGAATCGGTGGGTTGTGCAGGAGGGCTGGGCGTTCGCCTATGTAAAATTTTCCAAAGACTATGCCCGAGACGAAGCCGCCGCCCGAAAGGCGCGTCGTGGCATCTGGTCCGGCCGCACGCCCATGCCACCCTGGGAATGGCGCCGCAAGCGCGCCGCTGCCGCAATCCGCTAAAGCACCCCGCTGGCGCCCGCCGCCTGCGCCCCCTATGTTAAGCCAGCGATTGACCGGCAAGCGGCGGAGTACCCATGGACGCAGTCTTCCAGAGCATCCTGAGCGGGGCGCCGTTTTTGCTGCTCCATGCCGGCGTCACCATTGCCATGCTGGTGGTCGGCGTCACCCTCTACATGTGGATGACGCCGTATGAGGATATCGGCCAGATCCGCGCCGGCAACAGCGCCGCCGGCATCGCACTCGGCGGCGCGATCCTCGGCATGGCGATCCCGCTGGCAATCACCCTGCGCGGCAGCGTCAACCTGTGGGACATCGTGCTCTGGGGCGTGCTGATCGTGATCCTCCAGATGGCGGTGTTCAAGGTCATGGACCTGATCCTCAAGGACCTGCCGAAGCGGATCGAGAACGGCGAGATCGGCGCGGCGGTCCTGCTGTCCTGCGCCAAGATATCGGTCGGCGCGATCAACGCCGCGGCCATCGCGGTCTGACCGCGGCTTCCGGTTCGCGATGCGGCGCACCCCTTTCATCGCCATCCTGATCATCGTGCTTGCCGGCCTGTCCGACCTGTTCCTGCCGGGCGACGGCCGGCAGGCCCGCGACGAGAACCGGGCGCGACGGCCCGATCCGGGCCAGTTCGAGCGCCGCGACGACACGGCCCGGCGCGAGGCCTGGAAGCCGCCCCGGGACGCCGGCAGCGGGAGCCTGGAAGCGCCCTCGGCGCACGATCCGGCCATCAGCGTCGCCATACCGTCCGACAAGAGCAATTCCATCGGCACGGCCTTCTCCCTCGACCGCAAGGGCGTCTGGATGACGGCGCGCCATGTCGTCGACGGCTGCGCCCGGGTGCTGATCGTGACCGCGCCGCGCCGCGGCGTGCGGGTCCGGCAGACCTACATCCATCCGCGCGCCGACCTCGCCGTGCTCCAGACCCGCGGCGGCGCGCCGGCGGTCCGCTTCACGGAGCAGACGCTCCGGCGCGGCCAGACCGGCTACCATTTCGGCTTTCCCAAGGGCAAGCCGGCGGCGGTGCAGTCCACCCTGATCGGCCGGCGGCGCATGCGCTCGGTCGGGCGCTACAACGTGATCGAGCCGGTGGTCGCCTGGGCCGACCGGGTGCGCGTGCCCGACAGCTACGGCGGCCTCGGCGGCATCAGCGGCGGCCCGGCGATGGACGGAAACGGCAACATCATCGGCGTCACCGTGGCCGGCTCGAAGCGGCGCGGCCGGATCTACACCACGGCGCTGACCTCGATCGCCGCGGCGCTCGACCGGGCCGATGTGCCGGCCCGGCGCGGCGGTGGCCGGCGCGGCACGATCGACGGGCGCAACTTCGCCGATTTCGGCGCAACCCTGCGCAAGCGCCTGACCGTGGCGCTGGTTTATTGCGCGGCCTCGGCATGAATCGAAGCCTGAGGCGTTGCCGGTGACGGCTGTGCCGGAGATGCCGGAGCGCCTCGAACGTCCGGTCGAACGTCCGGTCGAACGTCCGGTCGTCGGGGTCGGGGTCGTCGTCTGGAAGGACGGCAGGGTGCTGCTGATCCGGCGCGGCAAGTCGCCGATGCGCGGGCGCTGGAGCCTGCCCGGCGGCCGGCAGGAGCTCGGCGAGACGGTGCGCGAGGCCGCCGTGCGCGAGGTCCGCGAGGAGACCGGCGTCGAGATCCGCCTGGGCGCGCTCATCGACGTCGTCGATACGATCCGGCGCGACAACAGCGGCGGCGTCATCCTGCAATACACCCTGGTCGATTTCGACGCCGACTGGATGGCCGGCGAGCCGGAAGCAGCCAGCGACGCCGAGCAGGCCGAATGGGCGGATCCGGACGATCTCGCGCCCTACCGCCTGTGGAGCGAAACCCTGCGGATCATCGCGTTGTCGCGGGAGTGGCGCGCCCTTCGGGACGGGGCTTCGTAACGCGATCCGTTCGACAGGCCCGGGGCAGGCTCCGACGGATCGCTCCCCGGCCTCTACACCATGCCGCCCCGGCCGGAGCCGTCGGAAAAAGCGTTTGACAGCCGAAAATGGAACATTATATGAACAAACGGACGACTTCGGCCGCGGGATTCGGACAGAGAAGCCGGCGGGCCGGAAACGATATGAAAAAAACCTAATAACCGAAAAAGTGCGCACAACCCCCGGTCGACGAACCGCAATATCTTGTGTCCGTCCCGGCCGAAAATCGCAATATATTGCGTTCCGGCGGCCTTTTCCCGTCAGCCCGAGAAAAAATCATGGAATATAGAACGGTCTTTCCAAGTGAATGGCGGTGAAAGCAGGACGGGCGCACCGGATCATGACATTTCATGACATTCCATGACATATCGCGAGTCTCCCCTGTCCCGGCGATCCGGCACACGTCCGGGCGCATACCGGGGCCGGGCGTATCGGGCTATGCTGCGGCGCGGCCGGCCTGCAACGGAGGACGATCCGACCCATGCCCTATGCGACGACCGATGACGGGGTGCGCCTGTATTTCGAGGAGGCCGGGGCGGGAACGCCGGTCGTCTTCGTGCACGAATTCGCCGGAGACATGGGCTCCTGGGAGCCGCAGTTGCGCCATTTCGCCCGTCGCTACCGTGCGCTCGCCTACAATGCGCGCGGCTACCCGCCCTCGGACGTGCCGGAAGACCCGGACCGCTATGGCCAGGCGCGGGCCGCCGACGATATCGCCGCGGTCATGGACGCCGCCGGGATCGACCGGGCGCATGTCTGCGGGCTTTCCATGGGCGGCTTTGCCACGCTGCATTTCGGCTTCCGCCACGCCGCGCGGGCGCGCTCCCTGGTCGTGGCCGGCTGCGGCTACGGCGCCGAGCCCGGCACGCGCGCGCAGTTCCGGGCCGAGGCCGAGGCGACGGCGGCGCTGATCGAGCGGGACGGCATGGAAGCCTTCGCCGACACCTATGCCAGGGGGCCGACCCGGGTGCAGTTCGAGAACAAGGACCCGCGCGGCTGGCGCGAGTTCCGCGACCGGCTCGCCGAACATTCGCCGGCAGGCTCGGCCGCCACCATGCGCGGCGTCCAGGCGCAGCGGCCCTCGCTCTACGACCTCACGGGCGAGATGGCGGCGCTCAGCGTGCCGACCCTGGTGCTGACCGGCGACGAGGACTGGCCCTGCCTGCTGCCCGGCCTGATGATGAAGCAGACCGTTCCCACGGCGGCGCTGTCGGTGATGGTCAATTGCGGCCACGCGATCAATCTCGAGGATCCGGACGAATTCAACCGCCTCTGCGGCGCCTTCTTCGCCCAGGTCGACGCCGGCCGCTGGCCAAAGCGCGACCCGCGCGCCGTATCGGGCTCGATCCTCGGCGTCGGGACGAAATAGGGCGCCCGACACGCCCGCCCCTACCCGCTCGGTGCGGTCGCCTGCATGGCCGGGCGCCGGCTGAAGGCTTCACTCCACGTCGCCAGCGCCGGGCGCCCGCTGCGCCAGTCCTCTTCCGGATAGCGGAAATCGAGGTAGCCGAGGGCGCAGGCCGTGGCGATGGCGTCGGTCGTGACCCGGGCATCGGCCGGCGCGACGGTTTCGGCCAGATGGTCCAGCGCACGCGCCCGGCGGGCGCGCAACCGTTCGACGAAGGCATCGGGCCGATGGCCCTCGGGCTGGCTCGCCAGATGGCGGCCGGCGACCGCCGCATCCATCAGGCCGGTCGCTGCCGCGGTGCGGGCAGCAATGCGCCAGCGGTCGTCGCCCGCGCCGCCCAGCGGCGAGTCCAGGGCGCCGCCGAACTGCGCGTCCAGCCAGGCGACGATCACAGGTGAATCGTAGAGGACTGTGCCGTCGCCGAGTACCAGTGTCGGGATCTGCGCCAGCGGATTCACCGGCGATACGACATCGACGATATTCTCCACGGTCGCCTCGACCAGCCGGAAACGTCCGGACACGCCCAGTTCGTGGGCCGCTGCCATGACGAAGCGGGCGAACGGCGAGGTCGATGCCCAGTAGAGCGTATGATCGCCGGCCACAGCGCGCGCCCTACCCGCTCGGCACGGTCGCCTGCATGGCCGGGCGCCCCTCATAGACCGCATACCAGTCGGCCAGCGCCGGCCAGTCGCCGCGCCAGTCCTTGTCGGCGAAGCGGAAATCGAGATAACCGAGGGCGCAACCGAAGGCGATGGCGCCGAGGCTCGTCTCCGCCGCCGCCGGATCGCCGAGGTCCGCCACTTCCGCGCTCATCTGGTCGAGGGCGCCGTCGATCTTGCCCATCTGGGCGTCGATCCAGCCGTCCCACTGCTTTTCTTCCGGCCGCACGAAGGTCTCGTAGCGGCACAGCACGGCGGCGTCCAGCAGGCCGTCGACGAGCGCTTCCTGCCGTTTGGCCGTCCAGCGGGCCGCGCCGTCGGCCGGCACCAGCCGGCAACCGCTCTCGGCGTTGAGATAATCGGTAATGACGCCGGAATCGTAGAGCACCGCGCCGTCGCCGGTCACCAGGGTCGGGATCTTCTTGACCGGGTTGACGGCGGCCAGCGCCGCGTCCGGCTGGTGCGGCGCAGTCGCCAGGACGTGCAACTCGATCCGGTCGTTCAGCCCGCATTCCATGGCGAAGATGCGGACCTTGCGCACGAACGGGGAAGCGAGGGCGGCGAACAGTTTCATGGGTCTATCCTGTAGGGAGAAACGGGATTCCGGGGTGGGTTTTGGGGCGAGGGCCGGTCAGCCCCGGAAGACGTCCTTGCGCTGCCGGACCTCGGCGAAGACCTCGACCGGCGAGCCACCGGCCAGCCCGACCGTGGCAGCGACCCCGGCATCGTCGGCGCGCAGGAAGGGGTTGGTGCGCTTCTCGACGCCAAGCTTGCCGGGCACCGTCGCAATGCCGGCGGCGCGCATCCGGTCGATTTCGGCGGCCCGCGCCGTCAGGTCGGCATTCTGCGGATCGACCGTGACGGCGAAGCGGGCGTTGGCCTGTGTGTATTCGTGGGCGCAGTAGACGTTGGCGCTGTCCGGCAGGGCGCGCAGCTTGCCCAGGCTGGTCCACATCTGCGCCGGCGTGCCCTCGAACAGCCGGCCGCAGCCGAGCAGGAACAGGGTGTCGCCGCAGAACAGGGCGTCGCTGCCGGCGAACCAGTAGGCGATGTGGCCGCGGGTGTGGCCCGGAACGTCGAAGACCTCGGCCCGCGCGTCGCCGAAATCGTAGCTGTCGCCGTCTCCGACCTCGATATCGATGCCGGGTATCCGGTCGCGGTCGGCGCGCGGGCCGACGATCGTGCAGCCGGTCGCCGCCTTGATCTCCCGGTTGCCGCCGGTGTGGTCGCCGTGATGGTGGGTGTTGAGGATATGGGTGATCGCCCAGCCGCGCTTCGCGGCCTCGGCCAGCGGCGCATCGGCGACCGCCGGGTCGACCACCGCGGTCAGGCCCTGCGCCGGTTCGTGGGCGAGCCAGACATAGTTGTCGTTGAGGACGGGAATGCGGACGACTTCCAACTGTGACATCGGGGCGTATCCGGCAGCGAATGGGATGCAGCCGCTATCTAGCATCGCGCCGGGACCGGGCCAACCGTTGCGGGCGCATGCCGGAACCGGGCCGCGCCATCCGTTGACAGACGGGTATCTGCCCCGCCACCATCCGATCGGTTCGTTACTCTGGAGAATACCGTCGCCATGGCCGAAAACCCGCCCACCCAGGCCGAAAAGGCCGAACGCTTCCATGCCCTGCACCGGGGTGCGGAACCGTTCATACTCGGAAACGCGTTCGATGCCGGCTCGGCCCGCATCCTGGCCGGTCTGGGATTCGAGGCGCTGGCGACGACGAGCGGCGGCTTTGCCGGCACGCTCGGCCGGTGCGACGGCGAGGTTACGCGCGACGAGGCCCTGAACCATTCGCGCGCCGTTGTCGATGCGGTCGACCTGCCGGTTTCCGCCGATCTGGAGAACGGCTTCGGCCACGAGCCCGAGGCCACCGCGCGGACCGTGACGCTGGCCGCCGAAGCGGGACTGGTCGGGTGTTCGATCGAGGACTACACCGGCGACGCGGACCGTCCGTTCTATGAGCCCGCTCTGGCCGCGGAACGCATTGCCGCGGCGGCCGAAGCGGCGCGGTCGGCCGGGTTCCGCTTCACGCTGACCGCACGGAGCGAATGTTTCATCCGCGGTCTTCCGGACCTCGACGAGGTGATTGCCCGGCTGCAGGCCTACGAACGGGCCGGGGCCGATGTTCTGATGGCGCCGGCGCTGCCGGACCTCGCCGCAGTCCGCGCGGTGTGCGATGCCGTGTCGAAACCGGTCAACTTCATGGCGGGTATAGCGGGCAGGTCCTTTTCCGTCGCCGATGTCGCGGCGACCGGGGTGCGGCGCATCAGCCTCGCGACATCGCTGTACCGCGCGGCGATGACCGGCGTGGTCGCGGCTGCAACCGAGGTTATGGAGAACGGGACATTCTCCTATGTCGACAGCGCGATGTCGACGCCGGACGTGGCCCGCTTCATGCGCCGGAAGGAAGGAAATTGACCGATGCCTGAAACGGCATCGCTGTTCGACCGCGCCATGCCCGTCCTCGCTTTCCGGGACATAGCAGCCTCGCTCGACTTCTTCCGCAAGCTCGAATTCGAAGCCCGCGACTCCGGCGCCGGCAACCACGGCCTCGCGATTCGCGAGCATATCGAGAGCCACTTCTGACTCTGCGCGGAGAGGTAACGGACAGGCTCATTCCGGCGGACACGGTGCAGGAAGCGCCTGCGGACTGAACCGGCCTGCCGAAAGACGCAACAATCACGCGCGAGCGAGCAAGAAGGTCAACGCACGATGTCCAAGTACCGCTTGACCGCACTCCTGGTTCAGACCAGTTTATGACTGGTCTGAATGTAACCCGCTTTTGTCGAGGGAGCGCCCCCGTGTCCGAAATCGGCGCATTCGAAGCGAAAACCCATCTTCCCCGGCTGCTCCAGCGCGTCGAGGCCGGGGAGCGGTTTGTCATCACCAGGCACAACAGGCCGGTGGCCGAACTGATCCCCTTCCGGCCGCGCGACGGCGAAAGGGTGCAATCGGCAATTGCCGGACTGAAGGCATTTCAGAAGAGCCACAGCCTTGGAGGGCTGTCGGTCCGCCAAATTATCGAAGACGCACGCAAATATTGATGGCGTACGTTCTCGATTGCTCGGTCGCCATGGCGTGGGTCTTCGCTGACGAGGCCACCGAAGAGACCGCCCGATTGCTGGACTCGCTTGTCGACGACCGCGCTTATGTGCCGTCCCTCTGGCCCGTAGAGGTGGCCAGCGTGTTGCTGGCCGCGACGCGGAGAGGCCGGATCGGCCTGGAGGAGTGGTCGGCAATTCGCGCGAACCTGGAGGCGCTTCCTATCGAAATCGATCCGGTCTCCCCGTCCCGTGCCTGGGGAGCGGCGCTCGATCTCGCCCGCAAGCATGAACTGTCCGCTTACGACGCGATGTATCTTGAACTCGCGGTGCGGCTGCAGGTACCGCTCGCCACGCTCGATCGGAAGCTCCGCACCGCCGGACAGGCTGCGGGCATCGGCGCGCCGACGATTGCCTGAGACTGCAGACTAAAATGGCTCGCGTGGACAACGTGTCGCCCAGCCCCCCTATATAACCGCCCATGTGGACAGACGTCGCCGACCTGCATGCGTTTTATGCCTCGCCGACCGGCCTGATGGCGCGCCGGCTGATCCGGCGCAAGCTGCGCCTCATGTGGCCCAATGTCGGCGGGTCGACGGTGCTCGGCTTCGGCTACGCGACGCCGTATCTCCGCACATTCCATCGCGAGGCAGTGCGGATCTGCGCGCTGATGCCGCCGCAGCAGGGCATACTGCAATGGACCCTGGGCGGACGGGTTGCGGCAGGACTTGCCGACGAATCGATGTTCCCTCTGCCCGACAGCTGCATCGACCGGCTGCTGCTGATTCATGCCGTTGAGGCCAGCGAGGCCCTGCGCCCGATGCTGGCGGAATGCTGGCGCGTCATGGCAGACGGCGGCCGGATGATCGTGGTGGCGCCGAACAGGCGCGGCATCTGGGCCCGGCTGGAGCGCACGCCCTTCGGCCAGGGCCGGCCGTTTTCCGAGGGCCAGATCCGTCAGTTACTGCGCGAGACCCAGTTCACGCCGGTGCGCAGCGAGGCCGCCCTGTTCGCCCCGCCGATCCGCCGCCGCGCCATCCTCTCGACCGCGCGGGCTTGGGAGCGGGCCGGCGAACGCTGGCTCGGCCTGATCGCCGGCGTGACCCTTACCGAAGCGACCAAACAGGTCTATTCCGCCGTCGCACTGCCGGCGCGCTCGCCCTTCCGCATCCTGCCCGCCCCGGTACGCCCCGCCGCGGCACGGAAGGCGGTGACCGACTGAGGCGGGCGGCGTCCTTCGAGAAGGGCGTTTCGAGACGGCGCTGGCGCGCCTCCTCAACGCCCTCTTCAGGATGAAGGCAATGGCGCCCTCAAACCATACGGCTTCATCCTGAGGAGAGGCTGAGGAGAGGCTGAGGAGCAGCGCGCAGCGCTGCGTCTCGAAGCCTCGTCTCGAAGGACGGCCGTTTCGAACGGTCGCGGCGCCGCTATTCGCCGCTACCTGCCGTTGCCGACTTCTCCGATGTCGAACGGCACGGTCTGGTAGAGTTTGTTGATCCAGTTGCCCATCAGCAGGTGGCCGTGTGCCTTCCAGGTATTGCGCGGGGTCTTGGACGGATCGTCGTGCGGGAAGTAATACTCCGGGATCCGCACCGTATCCGGCCGCGCCTCGATATCGCGGACATATTCGTTGTAGAGGGTGCGCGATTCGTATTCGAGATGGTTGAACATGTAGACGGCGTTGAGCGCCCTGTCGGTCACCATGCAGACGCCGGCCTCGTCCGATTCGAGCACGATATTCAGGGTTTCGTGTTTCTCGATGTCCTTAGCCCGGCATTCGGTGTAGCGCGAGACCGGCACCGGCAGGACATCGTTGAAGCCGCGCACCATCGGGTCGGTCCGCCGCGCCACCCGGTGGGGGAAGACGCCTGAGAGCTTGCGTGGCAGCAGGTATTTCGGCACCCGGTAGTGGTGGTAGAGTTGGGCCTGGGCGCCCCAGCAGATGTTGAAGCTGGAATGGACGTGGGTCCGGGACCAATCCATGATCGTTTCCAGCTCCTCCCAGTATTTTACCTCTTCGAACTCGATTTCCTCGACCGGCGCGCCGGTCACGATCAGTCCGTCGAACCTCTCCTCGCGGATCGCCTCCCACGGCTTGTAGAAGGCGAGCATGTGCTCCTGTGGCGTGTTCGACGGGATATAGTGGGACGGCGAGACCAGCGTCATCTCGATCTGCAGCGGACTCGCCCCGATCAGGCGCGACAGCTGGGTCTCGGTCTCGATCTTCTTCGGCATCAGGTTGAGCAACGCGAGGCGCAGGGGCCGGATGTCCTGCCGGACTGCATCCTGCTCGCGCATCACATCCACTCCTTCCTTCTGCAGAATATGGGCGGCTGGCAGGTCGTCGGGAATCTTGATCGGCATGGAGGCGCTCGGCAGCAGAGAGGATTGCGGAACGCTGATATGGCATATGCGGCCCGGTTGTCGAGATGGCGGGGACATGGACGCCATGCCCCCGGCCGGTGTAGGGGAAGAAGAGCAAACCTCTCCCGCGATACCGGGACAACGCCTCGATATGCCTGCCGACAGCGATAGTGCCGCGGCCGCTCTTGCCGATACCCTCGCCGCGCTGCGCGCCCGGATCGACGATGTCGATTCCCGCATGCTCGCCGCCATTACCGAGCGGATAGAGATTGCGCAGCGGGTCGGCGCCGCCAAGGGCGCCGGCGGGAGCGCAAACCACGGCGCGCCGGTGCATCGTCCGGGCAGGGAAGCGACCCTGATCCGGGCGCTGGTTGCGCGCTACGACGGACCGATGGAGCCGGCGGGAATCCACGCAGTCTGGCGCGAGGTAATCGGCGCGTCCATCGCGGTCCAGCGGCCGCTGACAATCATGACTGCGGACCGGGCGGCGGAACAGGCTGCGCGCCTGCACTTCGGCGCCAGCCAGCGCTATGCCTGGGCAGCCAGCCCGATCGCCGGCGTGGCGAGCGGCGAGGCGGACATCGCGCTCTTCGCGGTTCCCGACGGCGACGCCTGGAAGGCGGCGGCGGGCCTGCTGGCGGTGCGGCCGGATTGCGCCTTGCTGTGGCGGCTGCCCTTCACCGTGCAGGGCGGCGGCTGGATCGCGGTCGGACGCGGTGTCGCGGAGGAAAGTGGCGACGACCTGACCGTCGTCATCGCACCGCTCGACCGCGTGCCGGACGATCCGGCGATCGAGACCCTGTGCTCCCTGCCCGACGGCCGGGCCGTCCTCGCGGTCGACGGCGAACTCTCTGACGCGCCGGCGGATGCGGAGCCGGCCGATGTCCGCCCGGTGCTGCAATTGGGCCGGTTCCCGGCGCCGCTGGTAATCTGATCGTTTCCGCCTGGTCACCGATGCTGCAAAGAGCGGCCGCTCGAAATATGACGGTTTTCGATCCGGACAGAGTGCGACCGGGTCAAGTGCACTTTCGAATTATAGGTTCAATTCTATATAGGTTTTGTGCTATATCATGACGAAATGGACTGTCGTTTTCTTCGATTCCTTCAAGACGGAGTTCGATGAATTTTCTGAGGCCGTTCAGGACGCCATCCTTACCCGAGCGGAACTTCTGGAACGGGTCGGGCCGCACCTCGGCCGACCGTACGCCGATACTCTCCAAGGATCGAAACATCCAAACATGAAGGAACTGCGGTGCAACGCTGAGGATGGCGTTTGGCGGGTTGCCTTCGCATTCGACCCGGAACGAAAAGCCGTTCTGCTGGTTGCCGGGGACAAATCGGGAGTCAACATGAGGCGGTTCTACAGGCACCTGATCGCGATCGCCGATGAGCGTTTCGATCTTCATCTCAGAGAGATGAAAGGATAGACCGATGGCAACGACGCTGCGAGAAATGGTTAACGAGCTCCCGGCAGAGCGGCGAGCACGTATCGAAGCCGAGGCGGACCGCCTGCACGAGGAATACAAGACCCTGCAGGAACTTCGTAAAGCGAGAGATCTCACCCAGGTCGAGATTGCCAAGACGCTCAACATTCGCCAAGCCACCGTTGCCCAGATGGAAAAGCGCAGCGATCTCTTGATCTCTACGCTGCGCGGCTACATCGAAGGCATGGGCGGCAGACTGAAATTGGTCGTGGAGTTCCCGGACCGCGCCCCGATGCAAATTGCCGGCATCGGGGAACTGGACGATATTTCGCTCAGGAAAGGCGATACGGGCTCGACACGCCGATAGACCTTACGCCGTATATTGCCCTTTCTTCCGTTCATCATGGAGAGCATGCGCCATGAGCGCGCCTGAACAGCGCCCGCAGCCCAGACCGGGCATCATGAAGATCGCCCGCTATGTCGGCGGCGAAGGCGGCCTGCCCGGCATCGACGACCCGATCCGCCTGGCGAGCAACGAAAGCGCCCTAGGGCCGAGCCCGAAGGCTATCGAAGCCTACGCGGCGGCGAAGGACCAATTGCACCGCTATGCCGAGGGCGGCGCTTCGGCCCTGCGCCGGGCGCTCGGGGCGCAGCATGGCCTCGACCCCGACCGGATCGTCGTCGGCAACGGCAGCGACGAGATCATAAGCCTGCTCACCAAGGCCTATGCCGGACCCGGCGACGAAGTGCTGTTCAGCCGGCACGGTTTCGCCATGTATCCGATCGCGACACTGGCGGCCGGCGCGACGCCCGTGATGGCGCCGGAGCAGGACTACCGCGCCGATATCGGCGCCATGCTGGAACTGGTGTCCGAGCGGACCAAGATTGTGTTCCTGGCCAATCCGAACAACCCGACCGGCAGCTATGTCACCGCAGGCTTGGTCGAACGGCTGCATGCCGGCCTGCCGCCGCATGTCCTGTTCGTCGTCGATGCCGCCTATGCCGAATACGTCACGCGCAACGACTACACGGACGGGCTGGAGCTGGCGCAAAAGCATGACAATGTCGCCATGATGCGCACTTTTTCCAAGATCTACGGCCTGGCCGCGCTCAGGGTCGGCTGGTGCTATGCCGCGCCGGCGGTGTGCGACGTGCTCCACCGGACGCGCGGGCCGTTCAACGTCAACGCGGCGGCCCAGGCTGCGGCGCTGGCCGCGCTCGACGATGTCGGCCATATCGACCGGGCGCGGGCGCATAACGATATCTGGCTGCCCTGGTTCGCCGAGCAGGTGGAACAGCTCGGGCTTGCCGTCCTGCCCAGCATCGGCAACTTCGTGCTGGTCGGCTTTCCTGCCGAAGAAGGACGGGATGCAGATGCGGCGGAAGCCCATCTGAAGAAGGACGGCATCATTCCGCGGCCGGTCGCCGGCTACGGGCTGCCGGACTTCCTGCGCATCACCGTCGGCCTGGAAAACGAGATGCGCGCCGCGGTCGCTTCGCTGCGCAGCTTCGTCGGCAAATGAGCGCCGCCGCCCCGCATTTCGGCCGGGTCGCGGTTATCGGCACCGGCCTGATCGGCTCGTCCCTGCTGCGCGTCATGCGGCGCGAGCGGCTGGCGGACGAACTGGTCGGCTGCGCCCGCCGCGCCGAGGTGCGGGCGCGCATCCTTGAGCTCGGCATCGTCGACCGGGCGGTCGAGGATCCGGCGGAGGCCGTCGCCGGGGCCGACCTCGTCGTCATCGCCATCCATCTGGGCGGCTACGCCGGCCTGGCCGAAGCCATTGCCCCGCATCTGAAGCCCGGCGCGATCGTAACCGATGTCGGTTCAGCCAAGCAGGCGGCGATCGCCACCCTTGGCGCGCCGCTGCCGGAAGGGGTGCATCTGGTGCCCGGCCATCCGATCGCCGGCACCGAATTCTCCGGCCCGGACGCCGGCTTCGCCGAACTGTTCGAGGACCGCTGGTGCATCCTGACTCCGCCGGAGGGTACGGACCCGGCCGCCCTTGAGGCCGTCGCCGCCCTGTGGCGCGCCGCCGGTTCCGAGATCGAAATCATGGACCCGCTGCACCACGACCTGGTGCTCGCCATGACCTCCCACCTGCCCCATTTGATCGCCTACACCATCGTCGGCACGGCGACGGAACTGGAAGAGGACGTGCAGGCCGAGGTCGTCAAGTTCTCGGCCGGCGGCTTCCGCGACTTCACCCGCATCGCCGCCACCAAGCCGGATTTCTGGCGCGACGTGTTCCTGACCAACCGGGAAGCCGTGCTGGAGATGCTCGACCGCTTCACCGAAGACCTCTCGGCCCTGCGCCGCGCCGTCCGGCGCAGCGATGCGGATGCCATCATGGCCCGCCTTGCCCGCACCCAGCACATCCGCGCCGACGTGATCGCGCTCGGCCAGGATACGGAATGGCGGCGGTAGCGGCGTGAGGCCTGATGCCCCCGGTCCCGAAGGCCGCGGGTGAGCATGGCTCCCGGTCCGGAAACGCGCTAGTTTCGCGCCGATGAGCTGGCCCGAAAACGAGGAAAGCCTCGAAGAGCGCCGGACGCGCTGGCGGGCGCGGTATGCCGAGAGCGATGCGGCCGCGGGAATCGAGACGACCGGGGACTTCACGCCGTTCCGGCAGATGGACGACGTCTTCACACGGGCCTTCTGGGACGAGCGCGTGCGCACGAAGGAGTCGGATGCCTTCTTCGACTCCTACCGGGCGGACTTCACCGCGCGCCGGGGCGACGGCTTCAACCAGCGGGACTTCGCGCTCCGCAACGCCTCCTGGCTGATCTCCGACCTGATTACCGACCGCCATGCCGGGCAGGGCCGGCGGGAGGGATTTCAGGCGGCAATCTCGGACAACACGCCGGTCGTCGCGGAGAAAGTCGCGATCGAGGACCGGGCGGCCATGGCGGCCGAGATCAAGAAGGTTGCCCGGTTTTTCGGCGCGCGCCTTTGCGGAGTCACCGGGTACGACGAGCGCTGGACCTATGAATCGCGGGTCGACGTGCGCGACTTCTCCGAGGCGCCGGTCGGTCTGCCGGAAGGGCTGGAGAGCGTCATCGTGCTCGGCCACGAAATGGACGAGGGGCTGGTCGCGACCTACCCTTCGGCGCTGGCCGGTGCGGCGACCGGGCGGGAGTACAGCCACGAAGCGGCCATCGTCATGCAGACCGCCGCCTACATCAGGGCGCTCGGCTACCGCGCGGTCCCCTCCATGAACGACACGGCGCTCGTCATTCCCTACGCCCTCAAGGCCGGGCTCGGCGAATACGCCCGCAACCAGCTTGTCATCACGCCGGAGACCGGCCCGCGCCTGCGCTTTTCCAAGATTTTCACCGACCTGCCGCTGGCGCACGACGCGCCGCGGAAGCTCGGCGTCGCGGAATTCTGCGCCGTCTGCACGCGCTGCGCGGACGCCTGCCCGGTCAACGCCCTGCCCTACGGCCCGCCGAAGGCGGACCGCCCGAACCGGTCCGCCATCCGGGGCGTGGTGAAGTGGACATCGGATGCCGAGAAGTGCTTCGGCTATTGGGCGAAGCTCGCCTCCGACTGCGCGATCTGCCTGCGCGTCTGTCCCTTCAACCGGGATTTCCGGCGCCGGGCGAACCGGCTGTGGCTGCGCCTCGCCCTCTCGCCGCTGCGCCGCCTGGCGCTCTGGCTCGACGACCGGTCAAGCCGCGGGCAACGGCTGCGGCCGAGGGACTGGTGGTCGGGCAGCCGGTAACGGCCGGAAACAACGACATGGCCGACTGGCATCTTCGACCGCAGCCCGACCATCGACGTGCCACTGGGGTATGAACGGCGGAAAGTCGAGTTGACGGTTCCGGCGACGGAGACACATATTTCTGTATGAAAACCACCCTCAACTTCGACGATCGCCTGATTCGCGCTGCCAAGACGCGTGCCGCCCAGGACGGCGATACGCTCACGCGGCTGATCGAGCGCGCCCTTCGCGACTATCTCCAGCCCGCGTGCGTGCGGCCGACCGGCTTCCGCGTCGAACTCCTGACCAAGCGGGGCGCGCCCGTTGCCGGCGTCGACCTCGACGACCGCAACGCCCTCTACGAGAAAATGGACGGCCGCGATTGATCGCGGTCCGTACCGAGGCATGACCGCGGGGCGGGTCGGCGCCGTCCGGCCGGCGTAGCGAACGCCGGTTCCAAACGCCGATATTGAGAGTTCCGCCCGCCCTACGCCGCCGGCCGAACCTCGGCGGTGCCGACCATGGTGTCACGAGTCACGATGCCGGCCAGCTTTTCCTCCGGCCAGCCTTCGGTGCCCGCGGGCTGCATCGGCAATACGAGATAGCGCATGTCGGCGGTCGAATCGTGGACGCGGACTTCCCGGGCCGGGTCGATCTCGGTGCCGAACTCGCGCAGCACGCCGCGCGGGTCGCGCACCGCCCGGCTGCGGTAAGCGTAGCTCTTGTACCAGTCCGGCGGCCGGCCGAGGATGAAGACCGGATAGCAGGAACACAGGGTGCAGACGACGACGTTGTGGACGGCAGGCGTGTTCTCCACCACGACGATGTCGGCGGCCACCGGGTCGATCTCCATCTCCTCCCTGATCGTCTGCTTACCCCGGGAGAGCAGGCGCATCCTGAACCCTTCATCCGTCCAGGCGCGGGCGACGATTTTCGCGCCGAGCGCCGGCGAGCGCTGGTCGATCTGCTCGATCATTGCGCGCATGGCGTCGGCGGTGAACACGCCCTTCTCGATCAGCAGGCTGCGCGTCGCGGCGGCGAGATGCTGGTAGTAGCCCTGCGGCTCGTCGGCCTCGATGGCGGCGTGGCTATGGTCGGGCGAATCATGCGGCATCGCCAGGGTCTCCCGTTTCGGCCGGCTCCAGCCAGTGTTCGTAGATTTCGATGTCGATGGTGTCGTCCGGGTGGCCGGCATAATCGTCCCAGACATGGGTCTGGTCGAAGCGCACCCGATAGAGCGGGACGCGGGCGGCGTCGTAGTCTCCGAAGGCCAGTTGCTCCGGGTTCTTGTATTCGCCGCAGACCCGCTCGACCGCGCCGGTCTTGCCGCGGATGTAGAACGGGGTGCGGATATGGCGCCGGCCGGTCGGGAAGCGGGCCGAAACTGTGACGGCGTCGCCGGGATTGAAGCGGGGATTCGTCACGCGCCCGCCTCCAGCGCCTTCACGCGCGCGTCCAGTTCGGCGCGGTCGAGCACGCCTTTTTCGACCAGGATGTTGCTGAGCGACATGATCCAGCGCTCGTAATAGCCGATCGTGTCGTAGAGCTCCGGTGGCAGCTCCTCGATGCCGCGGCGCAGTTCATCCACGGTCACGATCCTGTCCGTGCGCATGGAGAGCAGGCGCATGATCGCTTCGACCCGCTTTTCCCACGGTTCGATCTCGTGCTCGGACGGCGTCACCGGCCCCTTGTCGAGGCCGCCCATATCGTGCTGCTGCCGGATTTCGTCGGACATGGTTCCTCCCTTTACCGGCCCTTGAAGACGCCTTCGCGCCGCTCGATGAAGGATTGCACACCTTCGGCGAAATCCTCGCTCGGGGCAATCTCCGCCAGTTGTTGCCGGAAGGCCCGCTCGGCGGCGTCCGGCCCCTGCCGCACGGAGATGGCCGAATTTTCCCGGCTCGCGCGGACGGCAAGCGGCGCCTGCCTGGCGATGCTGTCGGCGAGCTCGATCGCGCGGTCCAGGCCTTCGCCCTTCGCCACGACCTCCTGAACGAAACCGAGGCGGAGCGCGGTTGCCGCGTCGAACTCGTCGCCGGTCAGCAACCAGCGCTGGGCGTTGCCCCAGCCGGCGCGCTCGACAAAGCGGATCGTCGCGCCGCCGAAGGCCATCAGGCCGCGTCTTACCTCCAGCTGGCTGAAGCGCGTGCCCTCTTCGGCGACGACGATATCCGCCGCCAGCATCAACTCGATGCCGATGGTGAAGCAGATGCCCTTGACCGCCGCAACGACCGGCTTGCGGCGGTAGGGCGGGCGCAGGTCGAACGGGTCGACGAGATCGCGGGGGAAGAAGTCGGGCTCCGTGATGTCGAACGCGCTCAACTCCAGCCCGGCGGTAAAATGATCGCCCACGGCGTGCAGCACGGCGCAGCGCAGGCCGTCATCCGCCTCGTAAGCCGCATAGGCCCGCGCCAGTTCCCCGCACATTTTCGGTGAGAAGCCATTGTATTTCGCCGGCCGGTCGATGCCGATCAGGAACAGGTGGCCGCGCCGTTCGGTGGCGATGCGGCCCGGTTCCGGACTCGCGTCCGGCTGTATCCTGGGTGTCGCGGCGACATCGTTCATCGGGAAAATCCTGCTGCCGGTCGGGGTTGCCGGCCGAATGTGACACCCGGACCCTTCGTCTTTCAACCCCCCTTCCCTATAGTCCCGACGCCCTGCGCCCCGCCTCCGAAAAGGACTCCGCCCATGTTCGAAACCGGCATCGACAGCGACGGCATCGCGGTTATCAAGTGGAACATCCCGGACCGTCCGGTCAACGTGATGAACGAGACCACGATGGCCGGGTTCCGCGACGAGGTCGAGAAGGCGATCGCCGACGATGGGGTGAAGGGCGTCGTCATCGCCTCGGCCAAGGACGACTTCATCGCCGGCGCCGACATCGACGGTTTCCTCGAGGATCTCAGCGTCGAGGCCCTGCTGCCACAGTTCCTGATGTTCGACCGGGTCGGGCGGGCGATGGAAACCTGCGGCAAGCCCTTCGTCGCGGCGATCAACGGCCATGCGCTGGGCGGCGGCTTCGAGACCGCGCTGTGCTGCCATTACCGGATCGCGGCGGACAATCCGAAGGCGCGCATCGGCCTGCCGGAGATCGGCCTCGGCGTGCTGCCGGGCGGCGGCGGCACCCAGCGCATCCCGCGCATGCTCGGCCTCCAGGCCGGCCTCAAGATGCTGCTCGACGGCCGCAAGCACACGGTCGCCGAGGCGGCGAAGATGGGCATCGTCGATCAGGTCGTCCCGCCGGAAGACCTGCTCGACGCTGCGAAGAAGTGGGCGCTCGACAACCCGGACGCGACCCAGCCGTGGGACCGCAAGGGCTTCCGCCTGCCCGGCGGCGACGTGCAGAGCCCGACGGGGCTACAGCTCTTTCCGGCGGCCAATGCCATGGGGCGGGAGCGCAGCTTCGGCAACTACCCGGCGGTCGAGGCGATCCTGTCCTGCGTCTACGAGGGCTGCCAGCGCCATATCGATGTCGGCCTCCGGGTCGAGAGCAAGTATCTCGTCAACATGATCCGCCATCCGGTAACCAAGGCGATGGTGCGCACCGGCTTCTTCGAGATGGCCAGGGCGCGCAAGCTCAAGGGCCGGCCCGAAGGTGTGCCGAAGGCGAAGATCGGCAGGCTCGGCATCCTCGGCGCCGGCATGATGGGCGCCGGCATCGCCTCGGTGAGCGCCGGCCGCGGCATGGACTGCGTGCTGATGGACATCGACCGGGCGGCCGCCGAGCGGGGCAAGGCGCGCGCAGCCGCGCCGCTGGAGAAGCGTGTGAAGCAGGGCCGGATGCGCGAGGAGCAGATGGCCGACCTGCTCGGCCGCATCGCCCCGACCGACGACTACACCGCCCTGGAGGGCAGCGACCTGGTCATCGAGGCGGTGTTCGAGGACCGCGCCGTCAAGGCCAAAGTGACGAAGGCCGCGGAAGCCCGGCTCGGGCCGGACGCGGTCTTCGCGTCGAACACCTCGACCCTGCCGATCACGGGGCTGGCGAAGGCGAGCGTGCGGCCGGCCAATTTCATCGGCATCCACTTCTTCTCGCCGGTCGAGAAGATGCCGCTGGTCGAGGTTATCCGCGGCGCGGAGACCGGCGACGCCGCGGTCGCCCTCGCCCTCGACTATGTCCAGGCCATCGGCAAGACGCCGATCGTGGTCAACGACGGCCGCGGCTTCTTCACCAGCCGGGTCTTCGCGACCTACGTCATGGAAGGCGTCGCGATGCTCAAAGAGGGTGTCGCGCCGGCCCTGATCGAGAATGCCGGCAAGATCGCCGGTTTCCCGGTCGGCCCGCTCGAAGTGGTCGACAACACCAGCCTCGGCCTGTCGCTCGCTATCCGGCGCCAGTGGAAGACGGATCTGGGCGACGATTACACGGGCCATCCGGCGGACGACGTATTCGAACTGTTCGTCGAGACGCTGGACCGGCCGGGCCGCAAGGCGGGCAAGGGCTTCTACGACTGGCCGGAGGGCGGCTCCAGCGGCAAGACCAAACGCCTGTGGCCGGAGTTGGGCCGCCATTTCCCGCGCGCCGCCGAACAGCCGGACGTCGAAGACGCCAAGCGCCGGCTGCTCCACATCCAGTCGGTTGAGGCGCTTCGCTGCCGCGCCGAAGGCGTGGTCACGGCCCGGGCCGACGCCGATGTCGGCTCGATCCTCGGCTGGGGCTTCCCGATGTACACCGGCGGCGTGCTCTCCTGGGTCGGCCAGACCGGCGTGGACGAATTCGTGGCGCAGTGCAACGCCCTTGCCGACCGGCACGGCCCCCGCTTCGCCCCGCCGGAAGACGTGGCTGCGCTCGCGGCGTGAGGAGGCGTCCTTCGAGACGGCCATTTCGAGACGGCGCTGCCGCACCTCCTCAATGGCCTCCTCAGGATGAAGAGCCATTGCAATTCGTTTTCCCTCCCCCCTTCATCCTGAGGAGGGGCTGAGGAGCGGTTCGCAGAACCGCGTCTCGAAGCCCCGTCTCGAAGCCCCGTCTCGAAGGACTCGCGGCACAGGGAGAGGGTGACAGGCGGACGGATTGTGCTCTAACGTTTCCGGCGGTGGCGCATGCCGGTCGCGGGCCACCGCGGAAAGCTCAATGAAGCTGACGGATACGCAGATTGCGCAGTTCCGGGACGACGGGTTTCTGATCCTGCCGTCGCTGTTCTCGCCCGAGGAGGTCGCGGTCCTCAAGGCGGAACTGCCGCGCCTATTCGCCGAGCGCCGGCCGGAGAATTTCCGCGAAAAGCGCAGCGACGCGGTGCGCACGGCGATGGCCCTGCACCTGCGCAGCGCGGTCTATGCCCGCCTCGTCCGCCATCCGCGCCTCGTCGAACCGGCCCGGCAGCTCCTCGGCGACGGGCTCTACGTCCAGCAGGTCAAGGTGAACGCCAAGGAAGCCTTCTCCGGCGACGTCTGGCAATGGCACTACGACTTCGCGACCCATCACGGCGAAGACGGCGTGCCGGAGCCGCTGGCGCTCAACCTGCATGTGTTGCTCGACGAGGTGAACGAGTTCAACGGGCCGATCGTCTTCATCCGCGGCTCGCACCGGCGGGGCGCCGCGCCGGCGACGCTGGATACCGAGACGACGAGCTACCCGCTTTGGGTGGTCGACAACGAGACGGTGAGCGGCCTGGTGGCCGAGGGCGGCCTGGTCGCCGCCAAGGGGCCGCCCGGCACGGTGCTGATCTTCGGCGACACCCTGGTCCACGGCTCGTCGATCAACATGACGCCCTGGCCGCGCACCATCTTCTCGCTGATCCTCAACCCGGTCGCCAACGCGCTGACCCGCCACCGGCGGCCCGACCACCAGCACCACCGCGACCTGACACCCGTCGCACCGCTCGGCGATGGCTGCTTGCTCGAAGCAGCCGCCGGGTGACGGCGTCAGGGTTGGCAGAAGGGCGGGAGAAGCCGCGCCGTTCGAGATTTGCACAATCTGCAAGTAGCAATTGCAATTTGTGCAACCGGCGCGGCGACGCGGCTTTCGCCCTACCCCGCAAGCCGCAAATTCACCCGCCGGTTGCGGCGGCCCTTGTTTTCGATCTTGCCGATGGCGACGGGGCCGATCTCGCCGGTGCGCGCGACATGGGTGCCGCCGCAGGGTTGCAGGTCAACGGTGTTCGCAGGGTCGCCGATCCGCAGCAGGCGGACCGTCCCGGCGCCCATCGGCGGCTTGACCGAGAGGGTGCGCACCAGGTCCGGGCGGGCCGCCAGTTCCTCATCCGCGATCCATTCAGCGCCGACCGGCAAATCGGCCGCGATCAGCTCGTTGAGCGCGGCTTCGATGGCGGCCTTGTCGAGGGTCGTGTCCGGCAGGTCGAAATCCAGCCGTCCCTTGCCGTCTCCGACCTGTCCTCCGGTGACGTCGCCGTCTATAACCGCGCACATCAGGTGCATCGCCGTGTGGACGCGCATATGGCGGTGGCGGCGTTCCCAGTCGATGGCGCAAGTGACGCTGTCGCCCGCGGCCGGTAGCGCGGCGCCGTTCACCGGAACGTGCCGGTGTTCACCGGTCTCGCGGTCCTTTCTGGTGTCGGCAATCGCGGTTTCGCCGCCGCCGGGCAGCGTCAGCGTCCCCGTATCGCCCGGCTGGCCGCCGCCCAGCGGATAGAACACCGTCCGGTCGAGCACGATCCCCTCCGGCCCGGCGCTCAGGACCGCGGCCTCGCAGGATTTCAGATAGGCGTCGCCGCGGAACAGTTCTTCGGTCATAACGTCCTCCTCAAGCCTCACCGCCGCCCAGCACGCGCCGGTAGACCTCGCGGTCGATGTTGCCGCCGCTCAGCACCAGGCCGGCCTTGCGGCCTGCCATTGTCTCGCGCTCCTTGACCAGAGCGGCCAGCCCCGCCGCGCCGGCGCCCTCGGCGATATTGTGGGTGTCGGTATAATAGGCCCGCATCGCGGCCTCGATCTCCGCCTCGCTTACGGTGACGATCCGCGCTGCGCCGCGGTTGACGATGGCGACCGCGTCCGGCGCCGGCACGCGGCAGGCCATGCCGTCCGCCATGGTATCGGCGGAATTGGTCGAGACCGGCTCGCCGGCCTCGAAGGACAGGGCGTAGGCGGCGGCATTCTCCGTGCAGACCCCAACGATTTCGGCGGCGAGGCCGAGCGCATCGCGCGCGGCGATCACCCCGCAGATGCCGGAGCCGAGGCCGATGGGCACGTAGACGGTGTCGAGGTCCGGCACCGCGCGGAAGAATTCCAGGGCGTAGGTCGCCGTGCCGTGAACCAGCGGCTCGGCGAAAGAGGCGACCATGTGCAGGCCGCGCTCCCCGGCCAGGGCCTCGGCATATTCCAGCGCCTCCTGGAAATCGCTGCCACGGACGATCAGCTCGCAGCCCTGGGCCTGCATGGCAGCGTTCTTCTCGCGGCTGTTGCCCTCGGGTACGACGATGACCGGATGCAGCCCGTTGCGCCGCGCGGCCACCGTAATGGCCTGGCCGTGGTTGCCGCGGGTCGCCGCTATGGCGCCCTGCACTGCCGGCTCGGACCGGCGCAGCCGGCTCATGTAGATCAGCCCGCCGCGGATCTTGAAGGCGCCGATCGGCGTGTGATTTTCGTGCTTGACCCAGACCTCGGCGCCGGTCCGCGCGCACAGCAATGGCCAGCAATGCGCCGGCGTCGGCGGCATGACGGCGTGGACGGTCTCGGCCGCCGCCTCGATGGCCGCAAGGTCGGGGAGCATCATCGGCGTCTCCAGCGGGGAATACGGTTAGTGGGCATATTTCTGGGCGATCCAGGTGCCGAGCAGGATGAGCAGGCCGGCGGCGAGGATGGTCCAGGTGATCCGCTCGCCCAGAATGGCCGCCGCGGCGACGACGGACAAGACCGGCTGCAGGAACTGGAAGACCGCGATCCTTGCAATGCCGCCCCGGTTCATCGCCAGGAACCACAGGGCGTAGCCGGCAAGCGACGAAAACAGGGTGAGCCAGCCGACCCCGAGCCAGCTGTCGGCCGTTACCTGCGGCCAATAGGTGTAGGGATAGAGGATCAGGATCGCCGGCACGGTCAGCATCAGGGCTGCGCCGAGGCCGTAGAAAGTCGCGCTCCAGCTTCCGACCACCGGCCCCAGCTTGGCCCCGGCGACATAGCCCGCCGAGCACAGGCACACGCCGGCGAAAACGACAAGGTCGCCGACCAGCCAGGTCGGCGACAGGGTGTGATCGCCACCCGGACGGGTGAAGACGATCAGCAGGACGGTGCCGGCAATCGCGATCGCCGCGCCGAGCCACCAGCCGGGCCGCGGCCTGACCCGGTTGACGATGGCGGCAATCAGGCCGGTGATGACCGGCAGGAGCGCCATGATCAGCGCGGCGTGGCTGGCATTGGCAAGCGCGACCCCGAGGCTCAGGACCGTCGGCCAGATCGCGAAGTTGACCCAGCCGGAAATCACCAGCAGCCAGCGATGCCGCGCCCGTTTCGGCAAAGGCAGCCGGAAGGCCAGTGCAATCCCTAGGCCGATGAAGCCGGCCAGCATCGAGCGCAGGGCGCCGACCGTCAGCCCGTCGATGCTCTCGACCGCCGCCCGGTTGGCGACCACCGTCCCACTCCAGAAGATCAGCGTGACCAGCGCCGCCGCTACCGCGACCGGGGGCAGGCCGTGGCCGGCGCCGCCGGTCGCCGCGTCGGTCGCGGCGGTCGCGGCCCGGGCGGTCAAACCGATATGGTTCCTTCGAGGTAGGGCGCGCCGTAACCGGCGATCGACACCCGGTCGCCCTTCAGCGCGCACCACAGCGCGCCGCCGCGAGCGGAGACCTGGCGGGCGAACATCTCGGTCTTGCCGAGCCGTTCGGCCCAGTACGGGATCAGGATGCAATGCGCCGATCCGGTCACCGGGTCTTCGTCTATGCCACCTGTCGGCGCAAAGAAGCGCGAGACGAAATCGCAGTCCCCGCCCTCTGCGCCCGGCGCGGTGATAATCAGCTCGGGGATATCGAGGCCGGCAACCCGTCGGAAATCCGGCCGGACGGCGCGCACGGCTTCCTCGCTGTCCAGCACCGCCAGGGCGTAGGGCGCGGCGAGCACCGCCTCCGGCCGAACCCCAATGGCGCCGGCGACGTCGCCGATCTCCGCCGGCTCCGGCGCCGGCGGCTGGGCCGGAAAGTCCATGACCAGCCGGTCGCCGTCGCGCGATACGGTCAGCGGCCCGCTCCGGGTATGGAAGGTTGCAGCTTCGGCGGCATGACCGAGCCGGTTGAACAGGACCCAGGCCGTGCCCAGCGTGGCGTGGCCGCACAGGTCGGCCTCGATCAGCGGCGTGAACCAGCGCAAATCGAAACCGCCGCCCAGATTATCGCGGTCGCGCGGCACGAAAAACGCGGTTTCCGACAGGTTGTTCTCCAGCGCGATGGCCTGCATCGTCGCATCGGGCAGCCAACTGTCGAGCGGTACGACGGCTGCCGGATTGCCGCCGAAAGTCCGGTCGGTGAAGGCGTCGACCTGGTAGAGCTTCAGTTCCATGGGACGTTCATTCCTTCGGCAGTCGGTAATCCGGTGCCCGGTCAAGGGACGGCCTGTCAGACGATGCCGGGCCGGCTGCGCATCAGCGCCGCGAGCGACCGGTCGTCCGCCCGGTCCGATCGCTCCAGATGCCGCACAACGCCTGCGCGGTCCTCGGCCGGCCGGTTCTGCGACAGCTTGAACTTGCCGGTCAGCCGCCCGACACCGATCTCCAGCACGACGATAGCTTTCAACTGGCTGTCGCGGAATTCGGGCGGGAGCGCATCGAAATCCCAAGCATCCGAGCCCGGCGTTTCGAACCGTTGCGCCAGCCCGCGCAGGACCGCACGGCGATCGGCCTCCGCTTTCAACACGCGAACCGTGCCAACGACATGGACCGCGGCGTAGTTCCAGGTCGGCACGGCCGGTCCGGTCTCGTACCAGGTCGGCGAAACATAGCCGTGCGGCCCGCTGAAAATCGCCGTCGCCGTCGCGCCGTCGGCGGTCCGGGCCTGCGGGTTGGCGGCTGCAAGATGCGCGTGCAGCACATCCATGCGCCCGTCCGGAAAGATCGCGGGAACATGGCTGACGGCGGTGTCCCCGGCCGCCGCCTGCGTCAGCAGGACGGCAAACGGGTAACGGTCGACGAAGTCCCCGAGAACCGCGGCGTCCGGTTCCGCGAATTTGGGAGGTACATACACGTTCAGCCCTCTCCTCCCGGCCGCGCCCGTCCGCCAGTCATGCGACAGGCCGGACGGCGCAGCCCCTGCATCGCCGCGATCCGGAATGCGGGAGGCCGAAGCATTCCCGCATTCCGGGCACGTCGGAATCGCGGTACCGAAGGCCAGCCCGGGGGACGCTCCCCTGCAAACCGCCGTCTGGAGCGCCGGTTCAGGCCGCCTTGTCGAGGGCCTGCTCGATATCGGCGATGATGTCGTCGATATGCTCGATGCCGACCGAAAGGCGGACATAGCCGTCCGTCACGCCGGTCTGAAGCTGCTCTTCCGGCGTGAGCTGGCTGTGGGTCGTGCTTGCCGGATGGATGGCCAGCGAGCGCGAGTCGCCGATGTTGGCGACATGATAGAGCATCTCCAGCGAGTCGATGAACTTGCGGCCGGCCGCGCGCCCGCCTTTCAGCTCGAAACCGACCAGGCTGCCATAACCGCCGTTCATATACTTGTCGGCGCGGGCCCGGAATTCGCCGTCCTGATGGCCGGGGAAGATGACCTTGCTCACGTCGCTGCGCGTCGCCAGCCAGTCGGCGACCTGTGCTGCGTTCTCGCTGTGCTTCTGCATGCGCAGCGCCAGCGTCTCGAGGCCGTTGATAAACAGGAAGGCGTTGAACGGGCTCATGCAGGAGCCGAGATCGCGCAGCAGGGTCGTGCGCGCCTTGATGATGTAGGCGACCGGGCCGAGCGGCGCCGTCGCCTCGACCCAGACCGCGCCGTGATAGCTCGAATCCGGAGTATTGAGCGCGGGCTGGCGCTCCGCGTGCTCCGCCCACGGGAAGTTGCCGCCGTCGACGAGCAGGCCGCCGATCGAGTTGCCGTGGCCGCCGATATACTTTGTCGTCGAGTGAACGACGACCGCGGCGCCGTGTTCGATGGGCTTGCACAGGATCGGGCAGGCGGTGTTGTCCATGATCAGCGGGATGCCGTATTCGCGGCCGATCGCGGCGACTTCGGCGATCGGGAAGACATGCAGCTTCGGGTTCGGCAGCGTCTCGGCGTAGATCGCCCTTGTGCGGTCGTCGATGGCGGCGCGGAAGGATTCCGGGTCGGCCGGGTCGACAAAGCGGACCTCGATGCCCTGGTCCTTCAGCGTGTTGTTGAACAGGTTCCAGGTGCCGCCGTACAGATCGGTCGAGCTGATGACGTTGTCGCCCACCCGCGCCAGATTCTGCAGCGCAAAGGCCGAGGCCGCCTGGCCGGACGACAGGGCGAGCGCCGCCACACCGCCTTCGAGCGCCGCGACGCGCTGTTCCAGCACGTCGTTGGTCGGATTCATGATCCGCGTGTAAATGTTGCCCAGCTCGGCCAGCGCAAACAGGTTCGAAGCGTGGTCGGTATCGTTGAACTGGTAGGACGTCGTCTGGTGGATCGGCACCGCGACGGACCCCGTGGTCGGGTCGGCGCGCCAGCCGTGATGGAGGGCAATGGTTTCGGGATGTTTGCTCATCAATCCTTTTCCTGGCCTGTTGCGCGCCACGGCGGCAAACCTGGCGCACGGTTACCGGTGCCGGCTAACCCGGCGGGCAGCGGCGGACGACCGGCGCGGGCAGGATAAAGGCGGGAAGCGGGCAATACAAACCCCGCTTGAGCGATCCTGCCAGCGGGGTGCCGATTGTCCACCGCCGCTTTAGCTGCACTTGTTACGCGCCCGCAAGCTGGTGCTCAAATCGGCGCAGACGCGAGGATTTAACGGAGACGGGCCGGGTTTGCAAGAGGCGGTCGCCCGGCGCGGCGGTCCGGTCAGGCGAAGTCTCCTGCGGGCCGTCGGCGCACGCTGGCAGGCCGGCATCGCGTCATGGCTCTCCAAACCCGCCGTAGCCGCGGTCCAGCTCGTCGAGCAGAGCCAGGCCGCGTTCGGCGTTTCCGCGCGCCGCGCGCATCCGGAATCGCAGCTCGGTATCGTGTTCGGCCAGCGCCCGCACGGACAGTTCTTCCATCAGCTTGTTCAGGCTCAGTCCGCGGCGTGCCGCCATCGCCGCCAGCCGGTCGCGATGGGCATCGGGCAGCCGGATGGTCAGGGTCGCCATGTCAGAGTTCCTCCTTCAGCCAATCGCCTGGCGCGATGACGCGAATACTCTCGAATACCAACTCCCCCGCCGCCGCATCCCTGGCATTGTGGGTAACGATGGCTTCTGCGTTGCCGGCAACCGCGAGTTCGACGAGGTGATTGTCGGACTCATCCGGCAGGTTCGGGCGCCAGAGGAAAGCGATATCGATCCACTGGCAGGCCCCGAGAAACGCGTCGAGCAGAGCCTCCCTGTCCTCCGGGCCTATCGGCGCCGCTGCGAACAACGCCTCTCTCGACATTACGTCTTCGTACTCCAGAAACAGGGCATTGCCGATCAGGGGCCGGCATTTTCCGGTCAGACACCTTCGGAGTACTTCCCTCGCGGCGCCGTCCGGCGACAGAATCGCCGAGACGAGAATGTTCGTATCTACAACAATTCTGCGCATCACTATATGACAGCATATATGCTATCACATCAGCAAGTCAAGATGGGACCGGAATGGGATGAATCGCGGGATTCCGGTCGCGCTGTCCACGATCCGCATGTCGTAGACCTCACAACCCGGCGGTTGTGGAATCCGCCCAGGCCGCGCCCTCCCGGTCCTCCGCGATCATCGCCGCCGCCTTTTCCGCGATCATGATGGTCGGGGCGTTGGTGTTGGAGCCGTTGATGACCGGCATGATGCTGGCGTCGGCGACGCGCAGGCCCTCGATGCCGCGGACGCGCAGGCGCGGATCGACCACGGCCATCTCATCGGTGCCCATCTTGCAGGTACCGACCGGGTGGAACACGGTGTCGCCGACGCTGCGGATCCAGGCGTCCAGCTCCGCATCGCTCCCGACGTCCGGGCCGGGCGCCCGCTCCCGCTCGATATAGCGGGCGATCGCCGGCTGGCGGAACACCTCGCGCATGATCCTGACGCCGGCGCGTAAGGTCCGCCTGTCGTTCCCGGTCGCCAGATAGTTGGCATGGATCCGCGGCGGCGCGAAGGGATCGTCCGACGCCAGCCACAGCCGGCCCCGGCTCTCCGGCACGGTCTGATGGACGCCGGCGTAGAAGCCGTGGCCGCTGTCCGGGCCGGGCCGGGCGAAAGGCAGGTGGGTCACCGGCTTCATCGCGGCGACGAAGTTGAGCTGGATATCCGGCGCCGCCAGTTCCGGCCTTGTGCGGATGAAGCAGCCGCCCTGCAGGGCGAAATCCGCGCCGAAGCCGCGCCCCCGCAACAGGGCGTTCAGGGTGTGCCGGACCGCCCGGTCCAGCCGCATCTCGTCATGGATGCCGACCGGCGCGTTGCAGGCATACTGCATCCGGGCGACCAGGTGGTCGTGCAGGTTCTCGCCGACGCCGGGCAGATCGTGGACAACCGGCACGCCGACCTCTTTCAGATGGGTCTCCGGCCCGATACCCGAGAGCAGCAGCAGTTGGGGCGAGTTGACCGCGCCGCCGGACAGCACGATCTCGCGCGCCGCGCGGACGTTTTCGGTCCGGCTCCCGCGCCGGTAGCGCAGCCCGACCGCCCTGCCCTGCTCGACGACGATCCCGGTCGTGTGGCAGCCGGTGCGCACGGTGAGGTTCGGCCGGCCCATCGCCGGCTTGAGGAAGGCCTGCGCCGTGGTCCAGCGCCGGCCGTCGCGGATCGTGAAATGATAGCGGCCGAAGCCCTCGCGCTCCGGCTCGTTGAAATCTTCCGTCACCGGGAAGCCGGCCTCGGCGCCCGCTTCGACCAACGCATCGTAGAGCGGCGCTGTCGCCTGGCCGCGCCGGACGGTCAGCGGACCGCCCCTGCCGTGATGGGCGGCGGCCGGGCCCTGAAAATCCTCGGATTTCCTGAAGAAGGGCAGCACATCTTCAAATGACCAGCCCTCGCAGCCCATCTGCCGCCAGCTGTCGTAATCCAGCCGGTGGCCGCGGGTATAGATCATGCCGTTGATCTGGTTCGACCCGCCCAGCACCTTGCCGCGCGGCCAGTTCAGCCGGCGGCCGTCCAGGCCGGGCTCCGGCTCGGTCACATAGTTCCAGTTGTTGTAGCGCTTGCGGAACAGGATGCCGGCGAACATCGGCACCCGGTAGAGCGGCATCCAGTCCCGTCCCCCGGCCTCCAGCACCAGCACGCGCACCGACGGGTCTTCGGAGAGCCGCGCGCCGAGCACGCAGCCGGCGCTGCCGGCACCGACGACGATATAGTCGAATTCCTCGGCCATCGAAGGAATGCGGCGCGCCGGACGACCGCCCGGCCCGTGCGCCGCGCTTGTCCGTTATGCCGCCTGCTTCCGCCCTAGCGCCCGGTCTTCGCGGATACGGCCTCGGCATCCCATTTCTGGTTCGACCGGAAGGGTTCGGGAATCTTGAGGCCTTTCTCCCTGTAATACCGCGCGGCGCCGGGATGCATGCCGAAGGGTATGACGGCCAGCGCCACCTTGAGGTTCACCGTGTTTTTCATCCAGATCGCCGTGGCATGGGCCTCTGCGATATTGTCCCAGAACGCCCTGGTGATCCGGTAAACCATGTCCTCCGGCATGTTGGCCCGTACACCGATACCGACCATTGCGCCGAGCGTCGTCACCGGCTCGGTGTTGACCATGTTCTTGCCGTAGAGGGTCGGGTCGATATTGCGGATCGTCCGGCCGGGGGTTCGCAGCAGTTTGGCCTGCTTTGAAACGTCGACCGGCAGCAGGCGCAGCTTGTTGCTCAGCGCGATCTGCTGGATGGCCGGGCTCGGCGCGTTGGTCGGGAAGACCAGCACGTCGAATTTCTTGTCCTGGAAGGCCTGGATCGCGGCGCTCCAGCCCATGTTGATCTTCGCGAAATCCTTTCCGGCGACCATGCCGGTCTGGTTCTTGATCATTTGCATGACGACGCGCGTCGCCGCGCCACCGGGCGGGCCGACAAAGACCTTCTTGCCCTTGAGGTCGGCGATTCTGGTAATCCCGGAATCGGCGTAGGTCACATAATGGTACGGACCGATCTCATAGGTGAAGATATTGCGCAGCCTGGCCGAGAGTTCCTTGCCGTTTTTCAGCTTCTTGAACGGGCCGATCTGCTTTTCCATCAGCCACTGGCCGATCGGTCCGGTCATGAAGAAATCCATCTTGCCCCTGGAGACCAGCAGCTGATGGCGTATGCCGGTGCCGGTCGCCGAAACCTGGATCTGAACATCCTCGACATGCTTGTTGACGATGGTCGCAAAAGCGGTGTTGACGGTGAAGGGCGACATTCCGGGCGCCAGGCTGCCCATTTTGAAAAAGTCCTTGGCCTGCGCCGCCCCGGCCCCCAAGGCAAGGGCGGCGCCAGCGACGAGTGCGATTCCGGTTTTCATCCGATCTCTCCTGCTACTGCGGATCGTTCTCCGATCGAGGCCGCCTTGCGGAGCGGGCGGTCAGGGGGCTGGCCGGAGTCCGGGGTCGTACGATCCAGCCGGCAATATACAACAGCACACCCACGGCGAAAGCGGCCGCTTCGACGGCAAACAACGGATAGAGCATGGCGAAGCCGGCGCAGAGGCGCAGCACGCGAAACGCTGCGGTGAGACGGCCTGTCGAATCGTAGCCGGCGAAGCCGGTGGCGATCAGCCAGATCGCCAGCAGCAACCTCGCCACGACCCAGACGAGTTCGACAAAATCGAACTTGTCGATCAGCAGCAGCGACGGGTTGAACACGAAGACGAAGGGGATGACGAAGCTGACCAGCGAAATCCTCACGGACTGCACCGCAGTCTCGAACGGCCGGGCGCCGGCGATCGGCGCGGCGGCATAGGCGGCGAGCGCCACAGGCGGCGTGAGGGACGACAGGGCGGCGAAGTAGAACACGAACAGGTGGACGGCGAGCAATGTAACCCCGGCGTCCTCGCCGAGCTGAACGATCGCCGGCCCGAGAATCAGCACGATAATGAGATAGGCCGGCAGGGTCGGCAGGCCCATGCCGAGGACCAGCGAGCCCAGCATCGCGAACACGAAGGCGAGAAACAGGCTCCCTTCGCCGATCGACAGGAGCTGGGCGAAGCGGATACCGACACCGGTTTCGTTCACCACGCCGATGATGATGCCGATGGCGCCGACCGCAACCATGATCCGCGCGCATTGGTAGCCCGCCCCGGCAATTGCGTTCACATAGTCCCGCACATTTCCGCCGAGGACTTTCCGGCCGCGGACCCCGGCCAGAAGATCGAGCGCGAAAGACACGAGAAGCGCCACCCCCATGGCGACGGCGCCGGCCAGCGCCGGCGATCGCCCTTCGACCAGGACGACGATCAGCGCCAGAATCGGCATGAAGAAGCGCAGGGACTGCAGCCAGTCTTCGCCAGTCAGCTTCTCCCGTTCCGCCTTCGGGATCGGCTCGATATTCAGGCGGATCGCCTCGGCATACACCTGCGCGAAGATGCTCAGATATTTGAACAGGGCAGGCAGCAGTGCGGCGACGATCAGGATCAGGTAGGGCGTGCCGGTATAGTCGGCGACGAAGAAGGCCGCCGCTGCCATGATCGGCGGCGTCACCTGGCCGGAACAGCTCGCCGCCGCCTCGACCGCACCGGCGAAGGGCGGGCTGAAACCGCGCTTCTTGATCATCGGGATGGTGAACACGCCGGTGCCGACCACATTGGCCATGGCGCTGCCCGACACTGTGCCGAACATGGCGCTCGCCATGATCGCGGCGTGGGCCGGCCCTCCGCGGATTGCGGCGGTCGCTGCGAAGGACATTTTCAGCAGAATCGAGCCGGCGCCGGTCGCTTCGAGAATCGCGCCGAAGATGATGAAGATCAGGACGAGGTTGGCGACGATGCTGGCCGGCCGGCCGAACACGCCGTCCTGGCTGTACCAGGTCGTGCGAATGATCTCGACAAGGTCGATCCCGGCATGCTGCAGGATCGAGGGGAGGTCGCGCCCGAGCACGGCGTACAGAAAGAACAGCACCGTGACCAGCATCAGGGGCGCGCCGAACGTGCGCCGGGTCAGCTCGAGGATGACGATGAGGCCGAAATAGCCGGAGACGAGATGGGAAATTTCGAACTCGAAGACGCCGTCCCAAAGTTCGTCCGCGGTGATCCAGAACCAGTAGACGGTAAACAGGAATCCGGTCAGCAATACCGCGTCGACCGTCCAGTAGAGCGCGCGCCGGACGGTCGACGGGGTCGGGTATTTCACGGCCAGCGGTTCCGTGAACAGCACGATCAGGCAGGATATGGCGATCGCGCCGAGCCGGAGCAGGTTCTCGTCGATCAGCGCGAGGACGACGAGATAGAGGGTCAGCGCAGCCAGCACCAGGGCCAGCGCCCGTCCGATCCCCGTGCTGAGCAGGCCGAGCCTGTCCGCCGCCAAACTGTCCTCCCGGATGCGCCCGCTTCATTGCAGCAGGGTCGAATATTCGATGGCCGGAACCTTAGCCCGGATGTCTCGCCACGGTCACGGCCTGCGTCCCGGCGGTACGGGTGGCGCCGGGCGCACGAGGGCAGCGACCGGCAGCGGAACACAATGCCGCGCCGATCGGCCGGGGAGAGACCCGGCGAGATTCCCGGGGGCTTCGTTCAGTCGTGGATCGCTTGCGGCGCGGTTTCGCCGGTGCCGCCGGTCCGGCGGGTCCGGAAACCGTGCCAGCCGATCCAGAAGATCGCAGCGGCGAGGGCGGGGCCGTAGACCGCGGGGTCGTTCGATATCACAAGGATGGCCAGCATGAGGCGCAGACCGGTCTCCCACAGGGGCAGCGCGGCCCGGTCGAAGCGCGCCAGCGCGCTCGCGAGCAGAAACAGCGCCAGCACCAGGCGCGCGAGCAGCCAGAGCAGGGGCAAGGCATCCACCGTGCCGTCATAGCCCGGCAGGTAGGTAACGTTGGTCCCGCTCGCCGTGGGATCCAGAAACGCTTCTTCTATCAGGAGCAGTTCCGGATAAATCGCGAAAACGAAGGGTATGACGAACATCACGATACCCGACCGGACCGCGGAGAATCCGGTCGCCATCGGCTCGGCCTTGGTGATCGAACTTGCCGCGAAGGCAGCGATCGCCACCGGCGGTGTGATCGCCGAGGCTACCGCGAAATAGAAGATGAACATATGCGCCGAAAAAATTGAGATTCCGAGCCCGGCGAGAACCGGCCCCATCAGAAGCGCCACGTTCACATAGGCGGGCACCGCCGGCATCCCCATGCCGAGGAGCACCGCAAGCATCATTGTCATGAGGAGAGCCATGAACTGGAACACGACGGAGCCGCCCGCCCCGAGGTTGAGGCTCTGCAGCCATCCCAGTACATCGAGGGAGATAAAGAAGGGCAGGCCGGTCAATTTGAGGCAGAAGTCGATGATCGAAACCGCCAGGAACATCAGATAGAGCGTCGAAATCAGGATTCCGGCATTCGAGAGCGCGTCGAGCAGTTTGCGCGGGCGGGCGCGCATTTCGGGATCCAGAAAGAGCAGGAAAATCAGCAGGAAGACCGCCCACCAGCCCGCGCTTCCGGCATCGCCGGCGGCGTTCTGCACAATTTTCAGCAGCCACGGAAGCTCGGAGACCTTGCACACCCCCTCGGCAAACACGCGCTCGGCGCCGAGCAGGCCGTCGAACCAGCCGCAGCCGACATTCTGTTTCGGCGTCAGCAGCAGGAACAGGATGATCAGGATCGGCCCGAAGATCATGATCAGGTTGTAGATATCCTGGCGCGACAGGTGCATGTCCTCGGTCAGCACGCCCAGGGCCTCGATTTTCTGCTTTCGCGACTGGAAGACCGCGGAGAGGAAGAGGCAGAGGAAATAGGCGAACGCGGGAATGGCCGCCGCCACGATCACGTCGCTGTAGGGAACCCCCGTCATCGCCGCGAGGACGAAGGCGGCAACGCCCATGACCGGCGGCATGACCGAACCGCCGGACGAGGCCGCGGCCTCCATCCCGCCGGCGAACACGCGCGAGAAACCGCGCTTGATCATCATCGGAATGGTCAGCACACCGGTCGAGAGCACGTTGACGATCGGCCCGCCGGAGATCGTGCCGAACATCGCCGAGGACACGATGGCCGCGTGGGCGGGCCCGCCGCGGAGGCGCCGCGTCCAGCGGAAAGCGAGCTTTATCAGGGATTTGCCGCCCGCCGAGGCGCCGAACAGCGATCCCAGGATCAGGTAGGGGAAAATCTCGTTGAGCGTGATATCGATGAACCGGCCGAGCAGGCCGGAGGCGTTGTTGGTCAGGATGTCGTGGACCCGCGGCCGGCCGTCCGCCAGCGATCGCGGCTCGCCCCCCAGCTTGGTCACAAGATATTTGTCGATGTCCTGGGCGCCGTAGAAGTACCAGATCAGGATGGTTCCGATGGTGTAGGCGGCGATCAGAAGGGCGACCAGGACGAGCGGAAACCCCCAGACCTTGATGTTGAAGGTGAGGAAAACGACGATCGCGAGCCCCACGATCGCCACGATCCAGCCGCCCGTGGTGTACAGGCATTGCGGGTCTTCCACCGTCAGGGGCTCGGGCAGGCCGAGCATCAGGGCGGTTTCTTTTTCGACCTTCAGGCTCTCGGCGATCATGCGCTCGCGGTCGCCGGTGATCCGGTCGATGAGGCAGACCGATTCGAACTCGACCAGGTAGGTGAGCGAGATGGCGATCGCCATCGTCACGAGCGCCAGGTCCATGAACAGGCCGAAACCGCGGCGCAGGCGGCTTTTGTCGGTCCAGGAGCGCCACATCGAATGGTGCAGCGCAACCGTCAGCATCATCGCGGCGAAGTAGAGCGGGTAATAATATTCGTACGGGAATTTGCGGATGATGAAGCGGGGATTGCCCGCGATGTCCCTTGCCAGATCGTCGAGACCGGGTATTCCCGGCATCATGTTGATCAGGCCGACGACGACGAGCGCGATCGACAGGACATAGATAATTCGATGACTGAGGCCGCGGCGGACGGGGCCCGGAATTACATCTTCGGACACTTTTGCGCTCGCCCCCAGCGGCGGAAGGGCCGCGGCGAATACCGCGGCCCTTACGGCCAGATCAGACTACGGCTTTGCGCAATCGGGAACCTTGTGGCCGGCTTCCTCCCAGGCCGCCACGGCGCCCGGATGATATTTCACCGGTATCGCGCCGCACATGCCGGTCTTCGCCGGATCGATTTCGCCGAGGAAGATATTCGCCATGTAGGGCGCCTTCGACTTGAATTTTTTCACGTTGGAGATCGCCGCCTTGGTCAGGGCCTTGGCCAGGTCGAAGCTCATCGACGTCTGGACCATGTCGGCGCCCGCCGTGCCCGGAGCGCGGTAAAACCCGTCCCCGGAGACGATGGTAAGCCCCTTGATCGGCTTGACGGTCTTGAGGTCGACGACCCACGGCGCCGTCCCGGGCGCCTTGAGATATCTTTGCATGGGTTTGGAGTCCCATGCCTTCTTGGGAACCGACCACAGGGTGATGCTGCCGGAGCCGAGCGACCGGAGGATCCGGGTATCCGGGAAAGTGATCGGCAGGACCATGGCGTCGCCGGTGCCGTCGGTGATGGTCTTGACCATCTGGCCCCAGTTGGACTGCACGCCCTTGTAGTCCTTGCCGTCCGAATAGCCGGTCACGATCCTCACGATTGCCCGGGCGATGTTCAGCGCGGCGCCGCGGGGCGGGCCGTTGACGATCGTCTTGCCCTTGATGTCCTTCCAGCCTTTGACGTTCGAACTGTCAAAGGCATAAAGCCCGTAGCCGCCATAGGTGTAGGTGTAGAGCGCCGCCGTATTCTTGACGAGCTCGGCGCCCTTTTTCTTGCCGAGCTTGCCGTAGGGCCCGGCGCCGCGCGAAAGCAGGAACGGCAGGATGAGCGGAACCGCTGAGACATCCGTCTTGCCCTGGGCCAAGTTCTGAAGCGAGTTGGTCAGGGTCTGACCTTCGGCGACCTGGAAATTGGCAATCCCCTGAGCCGCAGCCAGTTCGGCGAGGGTCGTGATCACGGCATGGGGCACGCCGCCGGGGCTGGCGGTTTCCGCGGTCAGGTTCTGCTGGGCATTGGCCGAAACGGCGAACGCCGTGGCCGCCGCAAAGGCGGTCAGCGCGAATATTCTGGACATGATTCCTCCCTGTTTCGTTGTACGGTCAACGACCGGCATTCTATAGCGGCATCGGCGGGACCGGGAAAGCTGGATCGCTATTGAGGCCGCAATGCAGGCGTGTCGCGCGCGATGCGATTTCCGGTGCAGGGCGGGGCCGCAGGCTGGCCGGATACCGATCGGCGGGCGCGCCGCCAAACTGAAAATTAACATGTTAAGTAATATACGACGACGCGCTATGCCGCCGCAGAAACACCCCAGACCCGCCGCGCAAATTTGGGATAGGGATCGGCGATGTCCGGCGCCACGGTCCGCCGCAGGATGGAGAGCGTCTCCGCGTCCGGCGGTTCGGTTTCCGGCACCGTCTCGGGGATATCGAAATCGAAGCCGGTGTTGTCGCGCACTTCCTCGAGCATATGGCCGGGATGGACGCTGGCGAGCGAGAACCGCGCCCTTTCGCGGTCGAAGCGGAACAGGCACAGGTCGGTCACCAGGGCGAAGGGGCCGCCGGGCCGGTGGACGTTGGGCGGGCTGGCGCCGGGCGCGCTGATGAAGTCGACCGCCTCGACCATCGTGCGCCGGGAATGTTCGAGCCGGAACAGGATGACTTTCGGCACCATGAAGTAGAGATAGGCGCTGCCGAACGAGCCCGACCAGCGCACCTTCTGCTGCGGATAGCCCCCGCCGACGCCGACCAGGTTGATGTTCGCCCGGCCGTCGATCTGGCCGCCGGACAGGAAGAAAGCGTCGACCCGGCCCTGGCCGGCGCTGTCGAACAGGTCGACGCCGCCGTCGGTCCGGTAGGCCGGGATCGTGGTGCCGATGATCGAGACCCGGGTGCGCCGGCCGGCCTCAAGGTCGCGGTGCCGGCGCAGCAGCGCCGCCGAGCCCGGAATCGGCGAGGACACTCCGACCGCGATATGGCCGCAACCCTCGAGCAGGCCGGCGATAGCCGCGATCAGCAGCTCTTCGAGGACATAGTCAGCAGACATGAGGCGCTATTCGGCTGCGACGGCCGGCGCCCTGCCGTAGACGGTCTCTTCGAGCCAGGCGGCAAAGCCTTCTTCGGTCTTCGCCATGCCGGCATAGGCGGCGAAGCGGTCGGCATCGTCCTCGTACAGGCCGGTCACGCCATAGGGCCACGCGCCCCGCTCGGCGACGGCGACGCTGCCGATATACATTTCGGAGATCGTTGCCGGCGCCAGCGTCTCGTCCTGCAACAGGTTGCCGTCGTGCAGCCTTTCGCAGGTCACCAGCGTCTTGCGGGCGGCATGGGCCATGACCTTGAGTTCGGCATGGCGGCCGATCCAGACGTTGCCGAACCGGTCGGCCAGCGGGACATGGAACAGCGCGATATCCGGCACGATCGCCGGCAGCGCCACGATGGGATCGTCGGCGGCGAAGGGATTGTCGATGACCCGGTAATCGTCCCGGTGCCGGACGATGTCGGAGCCGATCAACCCGCGCAGCGGCATGAAGGGGATGCCCTTCTCGCCCGCCTGCATCCCGGCATAGACGGCCGGGCAGGTGCTGTCGATCACCCGGACCGTCCCCGCCTTCACGGCACGGCCGAAGCACGGCGCCTGTCCGTATTCGCTCAGGGTCACGCCGCTGGTCTCGACCGTCGCCACGCAGCCGGCGCCGATCAGCATGTCGGCCTGGAGCCCGCTCGTCGGCACGGTCACCAGATGCAGGTCCCGCACGCCACGCCGGATCAGGGCGGCAGTCGCCGCCATCGCCGCGCAGCCGCCTTCGGCCTTGAATACGGCGAGTTTCGCGCCGTCCGGCACCTCGGCGGCGAGCTGGTCGACATTGGCGAGAAGGACGTCCGACATGGCGCGGCTCCGGTTCATTCCAGTCTGGCGGGCAGTGTGACAGGCCCGGCCACGAAGCTCAATTGCTGCTGGCGGGCGGCGGTTTGACGCCGTCTGTATCTGGTGTTGATGCTTGATGTTTGATGTATTAGCATCAAGTAGCGATGCAAACATTGAGTGGAATCGGACAATGCGCACCACGTTGAACATCGACGATGATGTGTTTCTGGCGATCCGGGAAATAGCGAAGCGCCAATCGAAGACGGCCGGCGCCGTCGTTTCCGGCCTGCTGCGACAGTCCCTTACCGGCCGCGACCGGACTGAATCTGACGATAGCGCGGAGGAATCCGCCGCAGAGTTCGGTTTCCGCCCTTTTCGAAAACGCGGGGGCCGGCTGGTCACGAATGAATTGATCGACAGGTTGCGCGAGGAGACCGGCGACTGATGCGCGCCTTGCTGGACGTAAATGTCCTGATCGCGTTGCTCGACGCGCTGCATGTGCATCACGAACGCGCCCGCAGCTGGCTGCGGGACAACATCCGGCATGGTTGGGCGACGTGCCCGATTACCCAGAATGGATGTCTGAGGATCATGGCGCAGCCCGGATACCCCAACAACCTGCCGACGCAGGCCATTGCGCAGCGGCTCGCCGAGGCGACGGGTACCGGACACCACCAATTCTGGCCCGACGATACGAGTATTCTGGATTCCACTGTTTTCGATTGGCAGCGCGTTATCGGCCCGAGGCAGATTACCGATGTGTATCTGTTGGCCTTGGCCACCACCCGGCAGGGGCGGTTCGTCACCTTCGACACCGGAATCGCGCTGGATGCTGTCGTCGACGCACGCAACGCGAACCTTTGCGTGATTTGAACGCGGCGCGGCTACCTCGCCTCCCGCGCCGCCAGCCGTTGCAGGCGGGTGAGCGGCCGGTCGCGGATGCCTTCCTCTTCGAGATGGGCCAGGGTGTTGTCGAGATAGGCCCGGGTCGTGCCCAGCGGCCCTTCGGCATGGGCCAGCGCCGCCACGACCTCGGCTTCCGGCGGCCGCCCGGCATAGCGCGGATGGGCCGGCTCGATCAGGAAGGTGATCGCATCCACCGGTCCGTCGCCGGTTGCAAGGCGGACCCAGCGCGCCCGGTAGGCGCCGCCGAACATCTCGCGCCGCCAGACGATCCCGATTTCCTCGGCAACCGAACCGGCGGCGATCCGGAAGGCCATGCCGACGCAGGAACCGCCGGGCTCCAGTCCGAGCATCATGCCGGGCCGCTCCGGCGTACCGCGCCCCAGATGGGTCCACAGGCAGAAGCGCCGGTGATAGCCGTAGAGCCGGGCAAGCCGCCGCTCAACATAATGGATCGCCGGGTTCCAGATCAGCGAACCGTAGCCGAAAACCCAGACATCGCCGCCCGGTTCGGGATGGGCGGCCAGCGTTTCCCGCCACGACGCTTCGAGCTGCTCGTCCGACCAGACCGGCTGGCCCGGGTTGTTCGCCCGGATATAATCGCGCAGCGCGCCGCTGCGGATAACCTCGCGGGTCAGCTGGAACTCGTTTTCGTCGGTGTCGCGTGGCAGCAAAAAGCAGCTCTTCACGGAAAATTTCGAGGGGGACGCGGCCTTATAGGCGAGGATGGCCGGCGCGTCATCCGGCGCTTCCGTGCTGTCGCCCATGACGAAATTGCAGGAGTCAGATCCGGATCGCCGCGGCTTCGTTGCGGATGGCGCGCAGGACGGAGAAGGCGGTGAGGCTTGAGGTCTTGGGATTGTCCGGCAGCGGCTTGCCCTCTATGCGCAGGGCCATCCGGCCGAACGCGCCGATTGCCTCGATCTCATGCACGTTGCCGGGCGCGGCCGGGTCGGCGACGATGCGCACCGCCGTGCGGTCGAAGCCGGCCCCGGCCAAAGCCACGGTCGCCGCCACGTTGGCGTTCTTCGGATAAGTCCGCGCCGCCGCGTCGGCCGGGCCCTCGAACAGGGTGAACGGCGCGTCCAGCCGGTCGAGGTCGCACAGGGCCTCACCGGGCGTGCCCTTCCAGGCGAGCGGCGGCTTGCGCGAGGTGTAGGTAACGCGCTCCAGCCCGCCCTGGCGCGCCGCAGCCAAGGCGTCGATACCGCCGACTGCGCCGGGCGCGATCTCGGCCGTGCCGCCGCCTTCGTTCGCGGCCTGTTCCAGCTTCGCCAGCAAGGCCCGGTCCGCCAGCGCGCCGACCGAGACGACGAGCAGCCGGTGGCCGGAGCGCAGGGCCGGCACGCCATGCTCGCCGAGCGCGCCGTGCCCGGCCGCCTCGACAATCAGGTCCGGCGGTTCGGCCAGCGAGCCGACGCTGTCGGTCACCTGTATGGCGGGGCCAAGCGCCGCCTGCGTTTCCGCGACACGGCCGGGACGCACGATCACGGCGCCGATCCGGCAGGTCTCGTCGCCGGCCAGGGCGGCAACGGTATAGCGCCCAATCGCGCCGTAGCCAACGATGGCGATGTTCGACCGTTTGTTCCAATACTCGTCAGTTAGCAAAAATTTGGAACTTTCGGAAAGAAAACTTGTCCCACCGTATTTTATCTCCTGTTCATTTGAAATTTTTTCGTCCATTAATTTTGCAATCGAAATTTCTTGATTTGTAATTGTTAACATTTTATTTTTCATCGCAATTTGCTTCCATTTCGGAAATTTTCTCTTAAATTTACTTACAATTTGCGCAGCCCGATTAATTGTTAACGTTTTCGATGAACCACGATCAATTACAATTATTATTCCAGGATGTCCTTCAATAAATTCCGATCTATGTTCGACAACTATTCTTCGATCAAAGGAAACTATAGGGTTGCCATTTTCGAATAAACACTGCAGCATCTTTGGGTCTGGCTTTCCCTTTAATTTATTTGGAAACCGATACACGATAGCTGGACTTCCAACATTGCAGCTATGTGCAAGTCTCTTCGAATTGGCATTCTCGTCAAGTTGGAATATAGTCACCGTACATACGAACGGTCTAAGTGTACAGAAAATGTTTCAAGAATTTTCTGAAGTTTTTCTTTGTCCAAGTCAAAATCTTCTGCTATCTGTTGAACTGTGTATCCTTCTGCTAGTTCCGCAACAAAATAAGAAACGGGGTAACGGCTCCCCTTTACGACAGGAATACCTTGACAGATTTCTGGATCGATAGTGACAGATTCGTAAAGCCAATACGACGCGACACGAACACGTTCTGCCATCCACTCGTCAAGTTCTACTGCCGTATTTGCGTCCAACTCTGCATAGAAAACCAACGCGTCATGATCTTGGGAATGTTTCCTAGATCTGGTCCACGACAACGATTGACCCTCTGCATCAGTTGAGAGAGTCCATCCATCACGATCAATTGGGAGATTTTTCGTCGTCATCTTCAACAACCTGCAATTTCCACGATTTGTCGGCTGCGAAACGCTTTAGAGCTACGCTCTTCTTCTCACCGCGTTCACTTTGTCGGCGCAGTTCGCGCAAGTCAGCATTGTCTAACGCGAAGTGAATCCTCCTGTTCTCGGTACCGTCATGGTATTCGATTGCCAAATTGTGGGTTACTATTCCCTTCAGCACATTTTCTGCTTTACTGTCAAAAACAGGCCTAATGTCAGTCAAAATTGTCACATTAACTAATGTGTTTTGCCGAGCATAAGTCAACAATGATGTTTTTGTATCAAGTGCAATAGGATGATCATCCCGCATACCATCTAAAATTTTACTTATCTTTTTCTTGTTCTTGTTCCACAAATTCAAATAATTACTCTTCCATTCTTCCGAAGAATCAGAAAGTATTCCGCTATTAATTGCCTCTATTATCTCCCGATTATTTAGATTATACCTCTCTTGAGCAGACTTTAAATTTTTTAGCGCCACATATACATTATCAACATTTTTTTCTTCAATATTTAATTTTGTAGAAATTAGTTCAAATGCATTGCTGTTACCTGTTTCACCGCGAGTCTTTTCTATTTCTTCAACAATCTTGTTTAACACTTCAATATTATCCAACAAAGACCTCAGTTCTTCTTGAGCTCTTTTGTTAGGATTTAACTTTCTTATCCTTTTTTCCTGAGCCATTATTTTACCTCCTCAAGTAATTTAATCATTTTTTTGTAACTCTCAACCTTTCGCGGTTAAAATTTGTTGGCACCGACACGAAGTCAATGCAAATTGAACTCATGCGTAATTTTGTCGTTGTGTCAATCAGAATCGCGCACCGGCGGGCCGGCAAAGGGCCGGGCGAACGGGCCGAGACCGGCCATATCGACCTCCAACACCGCCGGTCCCTCCCCTTCCAGCGCCTTGGGTAGCGTCTGGCTGAACGCTTCAATACTGGCGGCTCTCAGGTGGCGCACGCCCATGCTGGCGCACAGGGCGGCAAAGTCCGGTGTCAGCAGGTCGGCATAGTGCCGCCGGCCGCCGTAATGCGCATCCTGGATGTTGCGGATCACGCCGTAGCCGCCGTCGTTCATCAGCAGGATCGTGACCGCCGCCCGTTCCTGCGCCAGCGTCGCCAGTTCGCCGACATTGAGGGCGAAGCCGCCGTCGCCGACCAGCGCAACCGTGCGCCGTCCCGGTTCGGCGAGCGCCGCGCCGAGCGCCATCGGCAGGCCCTGCCCGATCGCGCCGCCGAGGGAATGGACGCCCTGGCGCGAACCGGTCAGCGGCACCGCCCGGTTGCCCCAGATGCTGTTGGAGAGGGTGATGTCGCGCACCCAGGGCGAGCCGGCGGGGAAATGCGCCTTCACAATGTCGAGGATCGTGCTCCAGTTTTCGCCGAGATTCGCGCGCAGGCCCTCTTCCGCCGCTTGGCGCGCAGCGGCCAGATCGCCGGCGAAGGCCGGATCGATGCGCAGCCGCCCGGTCAGCCGGTCGGCCAGCCCGCCGAGCGCCGCCACGGCATCGCCCCGGACGAAGTGCGCAGAAGCGTAGCCCCGACCGTCCATCGACGGATCGCAATCGACGCGCCAGCGATTGTCCGGCAGGCCGAGCTTCCATTTCAGGGTCTCGTTGCCGCGCAGTCGCGAGCCGGCGACGGCCATGAGATCGCAGGTCCCGTAGAAGGCCTCGACCGGCGGCGCCGCGTTGAAGGCGCCGAGCGTCATCGGATGGGTCTCCGGCACGACGCCGCGGCCGTTCGTGCTGGTGACGATGCCGATGCCCATATCGGCGAGGCGCAGCACCGCCGACTCCGCCCCTCGCGCCCCGCCGCCGAGCCACAACACCGGCCGGCGTGCGCCGGCGACCGCTTCGGCCAGCGCATCGAGATCGGCCGGCGACGGCCGCGTGCGGACAATTCTCGCCGGAGCCAGCGCCTCCGGTATCCCGACCGCCGTCGACTGGACATCGATCGGAATTTCCACACTGACCGGGCCCATTGGCGGGGTCAAAGCGGTCCGGACCGCCTCGCGCAGCACATTGAGCGCGTCTTCCGGCGCGCCGACCCGGAAATACGCCTTGGAGACGCCCTTCAGCATGGTCGGCTGGTCGGGCGCCTCGTGGATGTAGCCCCAGCCGCGGTCGAGCCAGCCGCGCTCGATCTGGCCGGTCAGGTGCAGCACCGGCGAACCGGCGGTCAGCGCCTCGACCAGGCTGCCCGCGGCGTTGCCAGCTGCAACCCCTGTGGAGGTGACGCCGACGCCGAGGGCGCCGGAAACCCGGGCGAAAGCGTCCGCCATGTTGAGCGCGCCGGCCTCGCCGCGCGCCGGCACGAAGCGCATCCGGTTGCCGCGCGCGAAGGCGTCGAGGACCGGCATGTTGTGGATCGAGATGACGCCGAAGGCGGTTTGCACCCCGCAGGCGTCGAGAAAAGCGGCGACCAGATCGCCGACCGTCGAAGATGCGTCAGGCAAAGCGGGAAATCCCGCCGGAGACTTCGAGCGACCCGCCGGTGATGTAGGCGGCGGCCGGCGAGGCCAGATAGACGACCGCCGAGGCTGCCTCCTCCGGTGTGCCCAGGCGGCCCAACGGAAGCTGCTTCTCCTCAGCCAGCGCTGCCATCCAGTCCTCCAGGCTCTGCTCCCGGTCGGCACGCGCTTCGTAGCGGCGCTGCCACTGCCCGGAGTAGATCAGCCCCAGCAGGATGGCATTGACCCGCACCCCGTCCGGCGCGAACTCGACGCTCAGCGATTTAACCAGATTCTGCACCCCGGCGCGCAGGGCCGCGGTGCAGACCATGTGCGGCTCCGGCTGGCGCGCGAGCAGGGAATTGACCACGACGATGCTGCCGGCATCGCTCTCCTGCAACGCCGGCAGGAAGGCGCGGGTCGGCCGGATGACCGAGAAGAATTTGAGGTCGAACTCGTCGCGCCAGGCGTCGTCACCGGTATCGGCGAACGTGCTGACCCGGCCCTGGCCGGCATTGTTGACCAGAATGTCCAGCCCGCCGAAGGCGTCCAGCACCCGCTCTCGCATCGCCGCGACCGCGGCTTCGTCCCGCACGTCGCAGACGATGGGCAGCACGGAATCGCCGAACCGCTCCTGCAGGGGCGCGGCGGCGCTGTCCAGCCGGTCCGCATTGCGGCCGCACAGCGCGACCTGCGCGCCGTCTTCGAGCAGCAGCCTGACCGCCGCGAGGCCGATCCCCGACGAGCCGCCGGTCACCAGCGCCCGCTTGCCCGCCAGTCCGAGATCCATCAGGCGGCTCCCGTCAATGGGTCGGCAAATTCCGCCAGCAGACGGTTAAAGGCGTCCGGAGTCTCGATATAGGGCAGATGGCCGGCGCCCGGGATCAGGGTGAAGCTGGCCTGGGGCCGGCTGGCGGCGATCTCGCGGTTGGTGTCGGGCGGCGTCACCCGGTCCTCCGCGCCGCAGACCACCGCCATCGGCCCGCCATAGCCGGCGATCTCAGCCATCAGGTCGCCCATGGAAAGCGCCCAGGCGGCCCGCCGGTAGCCGACCGGCCGGATCTCCGCGGTGATTCCGGCGACGGTATCGCGCAACTCCTCCGGCACGCCGGGGGCCAGCAGGTTGCCGGCGCGCGCCTGCGCCATGCCGTCGACGCCCAGCCGTTCCAGGGGCTCCAGCCGCGCCCGCAATTTGGCCTCCCGCTCCGCGGCCGAAAGCCGGCCGTGGCCTTGCGCGGCGTCGGACAGGAACAGTCCGCCGACCCGTTCCGGTGCGATATTGGCGAAAGCCCCGGAGAACAGCGCGCCCAGGGAATTGCCGCACAGAATGGCCCGGTCGATCTCCAGCGCATCGAACAGGTCGCGCAGCACCAGCGCATAGTCGCGCGGCTTCGGCGTCTCGCTATCCACGTCGGTGGATTGCCCGTAGCCCGGCGCGCCCCAGGCGATGACCCGGCAGCGGCCGGCAAAGGCCGGAAACTGGTGGATCCAGCCGCGCGAGGCCGATCCGATGCCGTGCAGCAGGAACAGGACCGGCCCGGCGCCGGCCTGGCGGATTTCGACTTGGCGGCCCCTACGCCGCACGATTTCGATTTCGGGAAGAGACATCGCTAGTTGAACACAAACCCCCCGTTGACGGGCAGCACCTGCCCGGTGACGAATGCGGCACCTTCGGACAACAGATACATCACCGCGCCGACGACATCGTCGGGATGTTGCGCCCGCGGCATCGCGCGGCCGGAGACGTAGAGGTCCTTGCGCTCCTGCGCCACATCTTCGGTCGCCTCAACCATGACCAGGCCGGGCGCGACCGCGTTGACGGCGATTCCGTCCGGGCCCAGTTCGCGCGCCAGCGAGCGGGTCATGGCGATGACCGCGCCCTTGCTCGCCACATAATGCAACAGCTTCGGCGCGCCCCAGATCGCGGTGTCGGAGACCATGTTGACGATCCGCGCGCCGCCCTGGGCCTTGCGCAGCAGCGGCGCCAGTTCCTTTACGGCAAGCCAGGTGCCGCGGACGTTGACCGCCATCACCCGGTCCCAGGCCTCGGCGTCGATTTCCTCGAAGGTCCTGCCGCCGACCCCGGTGGCGATCGCGCCGTTATTGACCAGCCCATCCAGATGTCCGTAACGGTCGGCGATGTCGCGCGCGAGCGCAGCGACGCTGTCCGGATCGCCCAGATCGAGCGGAATGAAAGGCGCGTCGACTCCGCGTTCCGCCAGCACCGCAGCGGTCTCCCGCCCCCACGCCTCGACGAGTTCGGCGATCACAACCGTGGCCGCGCCTTCCGCAGCCGCAGCCTCGGCAAAGGCCCGCCCGAGCCCGCGCCCGGCGCCGGTGACCGCCACGATCCTACCGTCGAGAAGGCCCATCAGAACTTCTCTGCAAGATCGCAGTGGCCGGGTTCGGCGAAAGAAACGGTACTGTCAAGCTCCCCTTCCCCTTGGGGGAGGGGGTTGGGGGGAGGGGTTTGCGGCGGGCGGAGACTTGACGGAAGCGGCATTGGCACACTGGCGAACGACCCCTCCCCTGGCCCCTCCCCCAAGGGGAGGGGGATTCGGTCAGTGCCTCTTTTGCAGAGGAACCCCCACGGGAAGGGAAATTCGGGCGGCAGCTTGCGGCCGGGTTTGTAGGGGAGGGTTTGAAACCCTCCCCTACGGCCCTGCGTCCACACGCGGCGTCCGAACGCACGGCTCTCCGTCCGGTCGGCCGGGGTGGCACAAGAGGTATGCAAAAAATGTGGCGGGCAGCGACTCCGCCCCGCCTCTCGCTGAAAAATCGGCGCGCGCATCCAGCTATTCGGCGGCAAGCTGCGGTGCGGCCCGGCTCTTGAGATAGTCGCGCGCCCGGCGCTGCAGCAGGCGGCGCAGATGGGTGACGCCGATATCGTGCTGGTAGAGCATTTCGGATTCGGGCTGCTCCATCTGCTCGATCACAACCCGGTCCTGCTCCAGTACATTCCAGTGCCGTTCCTCAAGCCGGCTCTTGTACATGAAGCGCCACAGGTCGCGCTCCCAGCCTTCGACCTTGCGCAAGCGCCAGAAGAAGACCTGGCAGGCATCGGCATCGACCGGCGTGACGTAGCCCAAAATGCGGAACATGCCGCCCGGTCCGGCGCCCGGCGGATAGGGCAGGTCGAGGCGCACCCAGTCGGCGCCGGTGGAATGAAATTCCGTCCAGTCGAAGTTCTTGCCGACCTGCTGCGTGCGCCGGACGGTGAAGCCGTCCTCCGACTTCACAACCTCCATTTCGTCGAAGCCGGAGCCGTAGGCCAGCGTGTAGCTCTTGGCATGCAGGTAGGAGCCGTGCATCGGGTCGACGACATTCTCCAGGGCGTAGAGGTAGCTGCCGTTCCAGGTGCCGGTGCACAGGAAATGCGACCATTCCGGATCGTCTAATTCCTCTGGAAAAGTCAACGGCACCGGCGCGCCTTCTCCCATCCAGGCGAAGATGCAATTGGCTTTTTCGGCCGCCGGATAGCTGCGTACGCCGTGCATACCCTCCAGCGTGCAGCCCGGATAGGCCGAAACCTTCGCGACCGTGCCGTCGCCGTCGAACTGCATGCCGTGATAGGTGCAGGTCAGCAGGCCGTCGATGACATGGCCCTGGCTCAGGCGGGCGCCGCGGTGCGGGCAGCGGTCCATCTGGACATGGGCGACGCCGTCGCCGTCGCGCCACAGCACGAGGCGCCTGCCCAGCCGGGTGATGCCGACCGGCTCGTCCTTGACCCAGCTGGCCGGCAGCAGGGCGTACCACTGTTCCGGCAAACCGGTCTCAAGGACCGCGTCGGTTTCCGCGCCGGTTACCATGCTTCTTTCCTCTGTCCGCTTGTTCCTGCCGCCGCTCAGCCGCGCTTGACCGACGCCAGCGGGTGATCGGGCGGGTAGGTCGGAATCTGCGGCCTGGTCGCGCCCAGCATGACGCACATCAGGGCTTCCTCGTCCCACTCGTTGACCAGGCCGCGATAGACGCCCGGCGGCACGGAGATCAGGTCGCGCTCGCCGAGCTCGGTCTCCCACGTCTCGCCCTTGTCCTCGAAGAACAGGCGCACCCGGCCGCGCAGCATGAAGAACACTTCCTCGACATCGGCATGGACGTGCAGCGGGCCTTCGCAGCCGGGCGGCAGCACCATGGTCGAGAAGGTGAAATGCTCGGACGGGACGGTGTTGGCGTCGCTGTCCACCCCGGTGCCGCCGGTGCCCATGTAGCGCATCTGGGCACGCCGGTATTTCGGATCGAAATCGGCCTGGAATTTCAGCGCGTCCCAGTCATAGGTGCGGGTCGCGTAGCGGGCGATGCGGGTTTTCATCCGCTCGTCCAGGGACTCCGTAGCGGCCTCAACGGGCGCGGGGCCTGAATCGGGGGCCATGCCTGTCTCCCTTGCTAGTCGGCGACGTCAGGCGGCGATTTCGCCGTCGGGCCGCTGCGGGGCGTAGCGCAACACCGCCCGCTCGGCCAGGATCACCAGAACATACGCCAGGATACCGATCACCGTAAGCAGAATGATGGTGACGAAGACCCCGGCCGTGTTGGCGCCGCCCTCGGCCTTGGCCAGTTCGGCGCCGAGGCCGACGCTGCCGCCGACCAGCTCGGCGACGGTCACGCCGATCACCGCCAGCGTCGCGCCGATCCTGAGCCCGCTGAACAGGGCGGGCAGCGACCAGGGGAACTCGATCTTCCAGAAAATCTGCGCCCGTGTCGCCTTGAACAGGCGGGCGAGATCGATCATCGACGGATCGACGCTGCGCACCGCCGTCAGCACGTTGATCAGCACCGGGAAGAACACGATCAGGATGGCAGTGAGGATGCGCGGCGTGATGTTGTAGCCGAACCACATGACGAAGAGCGGCGCAAACGCCACCTTGGGCGCGATCTGCAAAGCCAGGATATAGGGCGAGGCGACGACCTCCATGAGCCGCGACATGCCGAGCACATAGCCCATGACCGCGCCCATCAGGCAGCCGAGCCCGAAGCCGACGATGACCTCGAAGCAGGTGATGAGGGTGTGGCGCAGCAGGTCGCCGTTCACCCACATATGGATGCCTTCCTCGAACACGGCGGACAGGCGCGGAATGTTGTAGGGCGCGATGCCGAGCAAGGGCGGCCCCCACTCCCAGCCGGCCACGAAAACGACCAGCGCCAGGGCGCTTAGCCAGACTTCGCGGCGCTGGACGGCGGAAGCCAGGCTTTGCCGGGCGGATTCCGCCGGCGTCCGGTCCGGCGTCACGGCGAGTTGGCCGTCGGGCGCCATCAGACGGTCTGCTCGACTTTGCCGATGTCGAGCAATGACATCAGCCGGGCGGTCATCGGGCCTATCTTCTCGTGCTGGCGCCGCTTCATCGGTTCGGCGCGGCCGGGGATGTCGACCGGGATTTCCTCGATGATCCGGCCGGGCCGGCGCGACATCACCAGCACCCGGTCGCTCAGCGCCAGCGCCTCGACAAGGTCGTGGGTGATCAGGAAGGCGGTCTTCCTTTCCTCCGCCACCGTCTGCGCCAGATCCTGCTGGAGCACCATCTTGGTCTGGGCGTCGAGCGCCGAGAAGGGCTCGTCGAGCAGCAGCACGTCCGGGTCCATCATCATGGTGCGGGCGAGCGCCGCGCGCTGGCGCATGCCGCCGGAAAGCTCGTGCGGATAGTGGTTGGCGAAGCCGTCGAGATGGTAGCGGTGCAGAAATTTCTGCGCCCGCTCCTCGCGCTGCGCCGCGTCCATGCGGCGGATTTCCTGGCCGAACTCGACATTTTTGCGAATCGTGCGCCAGGGCAGCAGCAGGTCCTTCTGAAGCATGAAGGCGACATGCTCGTTCGGCCCGCTGACCGGCTCGCCGTCGACGAAGATTTCGCCCTGCGACGGCCGGTCGAGGCCGGACGCCAGGTTGAGCAGGGTACTCTTGCCGCAGCCGCTCGGCCCGATCAGGGCGACGACCTCGCCGTCCTCGATGTCGATGCTGACCCCTTCGACCGCGAGCACGCCCTCGCTGCCGGTCCGGCCGCGCACCGGCGGGAAAAAGCGCGAGACCTCCTTGAAGCTGAGCCGGAGCATGGGCGCCCGAACCGGGTCCGACAGCAGATCAGCCGCCGAGGCGGGCCATCTCGGCCTTGAAGCGCGCCGCGGTCCAGCGCCCGCCGTCGGGCGGCGCCACGCCGGCGTCGTTCAGGCCGCCGACGATGCCGTCGAGGTCGTGGACCTCGCGGTCGAACAGCGCCTCCAGCGCATCGCCCAGCGCCTTGGTGTAGGGCGTCTCCTCCCAGTCGCGGCACTGGTGGGCATAATCGATCCCGGCCAGCGGGTGGGTCATGCGCGGGCTGGTCATGCCGGTTCGGCGGTCCCCTGTTGCGGCCGGAGGCTCCGGCACGGCGAAATCGGAAAGACTGGCGCGACCCTAGCGGGCGGCCCTTTGCAGGTCAAAAGCTTTGCAGTAGCGTTGCCCGCCCGCCGCACCTGCCCGGAAACCATGACCGCCGTAACCCACGCCCTCGAAGACGGCATGTTCACCGTCACCTTTGCCAACCCGCCCGAGGGCTTCTTCACCGGCGCGATGGCGGAGGACCTGCTTGCGCTGCTCCCGGCCATGGCGGAGGACGGGGTGCGGGTCGTCGTCCTGCAGGGCGGCGTGCCCGGCGCCTTCATCCGGCACTATTCGGTCGCCGAGCTGGCGGCGCTGTCGGACGCCCTGCGCGCGAAGGGCCGGACGTTCGACGATGCGACGCCGGTCGACCACCACACCATGAACCGGATCGCCGAAGGGCTGGAGGCCCTGCCGAAGCCGGTTATCGCGGCGCTCAACGGCACGGCAATGGGCGGCGGCTGGGAGCTGGCGATGGCCTGCGACCTGCGCATCGCCGAGGCCGGCGACCATGCCTACGGCCTGCCGGAGGCGCGGCTCGGCATCCTGCCCGGCGCCGGCGGTACCCAGCGGCTGGCGCGGCTGGTCGGCGAAGCGCGGGCGCTGGAAATGACCCTGCGCGGCCGCACCGTCGGCCCGGAGGAGGCGCTCGCGCTCGGCATGGTCCACGAAGTCGCGCCTGACGCCGCCGGGCGCGCCCTGGACATCGCCCGCGAACTGGCGGCCCGCCCGGCGAAGGCGCTGGCCCACATCAAGCGCCTCGTGCGCGCCGCCCTGCCGCCTGTCGATCCGGAGGCGTTGCTGTTGGAAAGCCGGCTGTTCCTCGACCTGGCGGTATCGGACGAAGGCAACGCCCTGATGCGCCGGATGGTCGACGAGGGACTGGATATCCGGGAGGTGGAGTAGAAGTGCGCCCTAGTGCCCGACCATCGCGGGCTCGCCGTCTTCGAGAAGCATTGCGATAACTTCCGTGAGATTGCCGTTGAGTTCCTCCATGGTCTCGCCTTGGCTGTGCGCACCAGGAAAACCGGGCACATAGCCGACATACAGGCCGGTATCCAGGCAGCGCTCGACGACGGCGGTATAGGTTTGCATCGGTATTTTTTTGTCCTCGATCTCCGGCGCAACCTAGGCACTGAATCCGGCAGGAACAATAAGGAGAAAGTTCGACAGCGGTGCACGGCTGCCCACCATCCCGTCATTCGGACCGAACACCAAGACAATAATCCCTATCCGTCATTCCGACCGGAGCGATCCGCAGGATCGCGTAGTGGAGGAATCTCGGCGCAGGCCTGCGCCACGTGTAACTCAGATCGAGCCGAGATCCCTCCACTCGCTTCACTCGGTCGGGATGACGAGGTGTAGCAGGGCGCTGTTCGCCATAATCGACGCCGCACGCAAAATGATTAAGGTACCCAGCCGCCGCCCCCTTCCCCGGCACCTGCGCCCGGACAATATCCCGGCCATGAATTCTCCATCCACCCCAGGTCCCATCCATATCGTCGGCGGCGGGCTGGCGGGCTGCGAGGCGGCGTGGCAGGCGGCGCAGGCCGGGGCACCGGTGATCCTGCACGAGATGCGGCCGGAGCGCGGCACGGATGCCCACCAGACGGACACGCTCGCCGAACTGGTGTGCTCCAACTCCTTCCGCTCGGACGATGCCGACGCCAACGCGGTCGGCGTGCTGCACGAGGAGATGCGGCGCTGCGGTTCGCTGATCCTGGAGGCGGCGGATGAACACAAGGTGCCGGCGGGCGGCGCGCTGGCGGTCGACCGGGACGGCTTTGCCGCCGCGGTCCAGGCCCGGCTGGAGGCGCATCCGCTGGTCTCGGTCCGGCGCGAGGAGGTCTCCGGCCTGCCGCCCGCGGACTGGGACACGGTCATCGTCGCGACCGGGCCGTTAACCTCGCCGGCGCTGGCGCAGGCGATCCTCGACCTGACAGGCGAGGAGTCGCTGGCCTTCTTCGACGCCATCGCGCCGATCGTCCATGCCGACTCGATCGACGGGAGCGTCGCCTGGCGCCAGTCGCGCTACGACAAGCCCGGACCCGGCGGCGACGCCAAGGCGTATATCAACTGCCCGCTCGACGAGGCGCAATACAATGCTTTCATCGACGCCCTGATCGCCGGCGACAAGACGGAATTCAAGGACTGGGAAAGGGATACGCCCTATTTCGAGGGCTGCCTGCCGATCGAGGTCATGGCGGAACGCGGCCGGGAGACCCCGCGCTTCGGGCCGATGAAGCCGGTCGGCCTGACCGACCCGCGCACCGGGCGCCGCGCCCATGCCGTAGTCCAGCTGCGCCAGGACAATGCGCTCGGTACCCTGTTCAACATGGTCGGCTTCCAGACCAAGCTGAAATACGGCGCCCAGACCGCGATCTTCCGGACCGTTCCGGGGCTCGAGAATGCGCAATTCGCCCGGCTCGGCGGCATCCACCGCAACACCTTCCTGAACAGCCCGAAACTGCTGGACGCCGAACTGCGCCTGAAGGCCGATCCGCGATTGCGCTTCGCCGGCCAGATCACCGGCGTCGAAGGCTATGTCGAAAGCGCCGCCATCGGCCTGCTCGCCGGGCGCATGGCGGCGGCCGAACGGCTGGGCACTGCCTTTGCACCGCCGCCCGGCACCACCGCGCTGGGCGCCCTGCTGCGCCACATCACCGGCGGCGCAGCAGCCGACACATTCCAGCCCATGAACGTGAATTTCGGCCTGATGCCGCCGCCGACGCCGACCGACGGCAAGCGCCTGAAGGGCCGGATGCGCAAACAGGCCATGGCGCACCGCGCGCTGGCCGATTTCGACCGCTGGCTGGCCTGAGCGGTTGCGCGCCTCGCAATCAATGCAGACATCGATACGGTCAGAGATGAAGAGAAGAGCGCAGAAGTGTGCATGCATTCACTCGGCTCAAGAGATAATTTCTTTATGGCCGTATTCTCTTCCAAGATAATCGGGTTGAGCGTCGGGCATTGCTTTGCGAAACGCTTCGACTTTCTCGCAGGATCTGGCAATATTCAGAATTCTCCTGAATCGACCGATCGGGATCCCAAACCAGCGTGCATTACCGACGACGGGCACAAGATAGATGTCTGCAATGCTGGGCTCATCGCCGAAACAAAAGGTGGTTTCCGGCGAACGCCTTTTAAGAATTTCTTCGAGCGTCAAAAGACCCTCGGTAATCCAGTGCGTATACCATGCCATTGACTTGCTCTCGGACCACTGCTCGCGGCTGGTCAGGTAATTGCGCACACGGTGGTTGTGGATGGGATGTATCTCGCAGGCGATGAACTGGGAAAACGACCGCGCTGCCAATCTTTCCATCGGGTCTGCGGGAAAAATTGAGGGCGTTGGATAGGCTTCCTCGATCCACTCCACTATGGCTGTAGATTGGCCGATAATGGTCCCGTCTATTTCGATCGCAGGCAATAAGCCTTGTGGATTTTTGCGCCGGTAAGTCTCTGTGCGCATGTCATCGACAGCAATGTAATCGTAAGGAATGTCTTTCAAGTTAAGGGTCGTGCGGACACGCTGGCCCGCTGAATTCCGGTACCGCGTATAGAGCTTTATCATTTTTCGTCGCCCGACCATTTTCTCAGAGCAGATCTCAGTCCCTCAAAGTGGTTTTCCATTTCTTTTCGCGCCCGGCCCGGCGACCTTGCGCGAATGGCTTCAGCAATGGGCCGGTGTTCGTCCTGAAGCCTTTTCCACTCTTTCAGGGGAACGGCCTCCTTAAAATTGAGAAATCGGTATTCATCCAGAGCCTTAATGATAAGTTCCGCCAGATAGGGATTGCAGGAAGCGTTTGCGATTGCCGTGTGAATTTCCAAGTTGAGATCCTTCTTGTGGGATTCTTCGGCGGGCAGGGCTTCAATCTCCGCAATCGGAAACTCAATTGCGTGAATCTGATTGTCGTTGGCGTTCACTGCCGCCAGCTCCGCAGCGCGGATTTCCAGGAGGGACCGGACTTCCCAAATTTGAAGTAAGGCCTTGCGGCGATCGCGCAGGTGGCTGCGGCGAATTTCGCCGATGTCGATTGGCCGGTCGGAGCGCACGAACCGGCCCGCGCCGTGGCGGCTCTCGACGATGCCTTGCGATTCGAGGACGCGGAAGGCCTCGCGGAGAATGGGACGGCTGACCATCCAACGTTCTGCAAGATCGCGTTCGGCAGGAAATCGGTCGCCGACCTGCAAATCTCCCGAACCGATCAGGCCCATGATCTGATCGACGATGGACTGGTACCGAAGAATCGCCTTGATGGGTGAAAACTTGGCACTGTCCAGCGCCGATCCACCGTCTTCCTTCGCCATGCTCGTCTCTCCCCTACTATGCCGTGCCGGTGAGGACGGCCTGATGAGAATGGGGGAAATTTCCTGTGCAGACAAATTCATTGTTTGGGCTGGGCTTACGTGTTCGGGCTGGCCGCCCATTCGGCAGGCGGGAAGCTGCTTCGCGATCCTCGGCCGGCGCACCGCATTATGGCAGCAAGTCGTCAGCGCGGTCCCTCCCTAAATCGGAGACACGCCGTCATGCGGTCGGCCGGAAAGATGTCTCGGGCTGCCAGATGCGCTTCGTCCGCTTCGACGTTTCGGAGCGCTCGTCCCCTGCCGGATCGGGCGGATCCGACCCAGCGCCCCAATTCCGCTCCCGGTTCCGCCCCTGATGGCGCCTGCTGCGCGATGGCGCCACTGCGCTGCGACAAGCCCGTAGAATTGGGGCTTAGACCGATACGCCCTGAGGACGATCGGACGGGCGGCTACAGTGGATAGGTAAAGTGGGTTTACCAATCCTCGGTTTCCGTCTATGTTCGTTTCTGCTGGGGTTCGAAGAATGACGAACGGAATTGAAGAAAGTGAAACTGTCGAGCGGAACCGGATAACGTTGCGGGAAGTGTTTTTCGGCGATGGTAAATGGCTTGAGCTCGTTACAAGTAATCTCGCCATTTTTTCCTCGATTTTCGCCCTGTATACAGGACTATTCGGTGAGGAAGTGGAACTTATACAACGCGGTGTCCACTTCGGATTCTCTGGTGCGCTGATTTATTTCATTACCGGAAAAGATAGCGCTTGGTGGAAGCGCTTTCCTTCACTTCTTGCGGCGTTGGTTTTGCTGTATAGCGCTGCTTATATAATCTTCGAATACAACAACATAATGGTTCGGGAAGGTGAGCTTACAACACACGAGATTACGCTTGGAGTCATTCTGTTTCCGCTGCTTCTGGAGGCTTCGCGCCGTTCCATCGGTTTGACGTTGCCGCTTGTCTCGTTGCTTTTCGTCGCCTACGCCTACTTCGGACCGTTCCTCCCGTTCGGATTGGGGCATCGAGGCTACGATATAGAAAGGCTCGCCTCTCATCTGTTCCTGAGCACCGATGGGATATACGGTACGCCCCTCGGCGTGTCGGCGACTTTCATCTTCATGTTCGTCTTGTTCGGCGCCTTCCTTCAGGTCTCGGGCGCCGGAGAATTCCTGATCAATCTGGCCATCGCGACCACGGGGAGGAGCCGGGGCGGGCCGGCGAAGATCGCGGTTGTGTCGAGCGCATTCTTCGGGACGATGTCCGGCAGTGCGATTGCAAATGCATCGGCTACCGGCACATTCACAATCCCCTTGATGCGCCGAGTCGGATACAGGCCGCATATCGCGGCCTCGTTCGAAAGCCTGGCTTCCCTCGGCGGACAATTGATGCCGCCTATCATGGGGTCGGCCGCGTTCGTAATGGTCGAATTTACCCAGATTGCCTATCTCGACATCGCCGCGGCGGCGCTCTTTCCCGGTCTTCTGTTTTTCTTCTCCGTCTTTGTCATCGTGGACCTGGAAGCTGCGCGCAACAATCTCAGCGGCTTGCCGAAATCGGAGCTGCCGAGCGTCCGCAAGACCCTCAACGAAGGGTGGATGCTGTTCGTCCCGCTCGTCACGCTCTTCACGCTGCTCTACCTCGGTTATTCGACGTTCATGTCGGCCTTCTGGTCGATTCCGACTGTCATCCTCGTGGCAGCGGTGAAGCGATCTACGCGCCTGTCTTTCCCGCAGTTCCTCGAAGCCTTGCGGAAGGGCGGACTCGCCGTCACCAAGATCGCCGTCGCCTGCGCCTGCTCAGGGATCATCGTCGGGGTGGCGACACTCACGGGACTGGCGGTCGATCTGTCGAACCTGATGATCGAGCTGGCGGGCGGCAGCCTATTCAACCTGCTCCTGCTGACCATGGTCGTCTCCATCATCCTGGGAATGGGCCTCCCGACGGTAGCCTGCTACATCCTTCTTGCCGTGCTCGTGGGACCCGCGCTGGAGCAGATGGGACTGTCGTTGCTGGCCTCCCATCTGTTCATCTTCTATTTCGGTATTGTTTCAGGGATAACGCCACCGGTCGCCCTGGTTTCGTATGCCGCCGCGGGTGTGGCCAATACGGACGCGATCAAGACGTCCTGGGCGGCCTGCCGGCTCGGGATTGCCATCTACATTCTGCCTTACGCCTTCGTGTATGTGCCTGAACTTCTCCTGATTGGAGAGTGGCACAACGTCGTGATTCGGATCCTCCTTGCCTTCGGATCCCTCTACGTCTTTGTGGCGGCAATCCAAGGCTACCTCTTCGTTCCCCTCAACATCGTACACCGCTTGGGCTTTGGGTGCTTAGCGGTCTGTCTGCTGATTGCCAATGTCTGGATCTACCTTCCCGCCGCCGCCTTTGCCGTTATTTCCGTCCTGTTCTTGCGGCGTTCCGTCGGGCGGACCGCCGAACGTACCGCCGATCATTCCGCCCGAAAGTAACGTCCTTCCCGAGCCGGAGAGAAATGCCGGCTCCCAACAAATCGGGTGAAAAACCCGGGAAACCAAAGAGGAGATGTCAAATGAAGACCTTAAACGAGACCGTGACAGCGTCGGTCCTTGCCGGCGCGGTCGCTCTGGCTGCATCTGCGCCCGCCCTTGCGGAGACCTATGTATCTATCGGAACGGCAAAAGCGACCGGTAGCTGGTATCCGCTGGGCGCCGCACTCTCGACAGTCGTGAGCAAGCATGCAGCAGGCGTTACGGCGAAAGTGGAATCGACCAAAGGCGGCATGGCGAACGTCCATCTTCTGGCCAAAAAGCAGGTGGATATAGCCTTCGTCCCGCCTTGGGCCATCGCAGACGCCAGAAAGGGCGCCGGAGCTTATAAGGGCAAGAAGGGCTTCCCGGTGAAGGTGTCGGGCTGGCTCGGCTTTGCGCCGAATTATCTGACGATCATGGTCCCGGCGGACAGCGCTATCAAATCCGTGAACGACCTGCGCGGAAAGCGGGTCAATATGGGCGCGCCGGGAACCTTCAACCGGCCCATCCTCAGGATGGTTCTGAACGAGCAGGGCATTGGCGTGAAGGATATCAAGGCGTTCGATATCGCCCTTGGGCCTGCCGTCAATCGGCTGAAGAACCGCCAACTGGACGTCGTCTGGTGGTGGGCGGCGACCCCGGCATCGGCGTTTACCGATGCGTCCGTCTCCCTGAATACCCGCCTCGTCGGATTGAGCCCGGCAACTGTCACGCAGCTTACGGGAAAATATTCCTGGTTCAGCGCAGGAGCCATTGCAGCCGGTATCTATAAGGGCACTGCACAAAAAACTCCGACGGTCTTCACGAAGATCAGCGCGGCCATGTTGAGCTCGATACCGGACGAAGTCGCCTACAAGATGACCAAGGCGGTCTTCGAAAATCTTGACGAACTGGGTGCGATCCATCCGGTCTTCAAGAAACTTTCGAAGATTAACGTACTCGAAGGCCTGTCCATTCCGATCCATCCCGGAGCTGAAAAATACTTCCGGGAAGTCGGTGTACCCGGGCTCGATGCTTTCGTGAAAAAAATGGCCCAATAAAGGGAAGGATGCGGCCCGCGCCTGTTCCCAGCGCGGGCCGCATCCACCGGCCGTTTCGGAGGCGGACGAAAATTGGTTCGAAGGAATCCCGACCGATGGTTGCAAAGACAAAATCGACTCAGGCAGAAATCGAAAAAATGGTCAAGATATTGGGAAAAATGGAATTTCCCCAATGGACGGCGCGCCAGCGCCTGGCTATCGGTTGCCGAATTCTCGCGGACAACGGACACGGATCCGGTCTTGCCGGCCAATTCACGGCTCGCGGGGAGGAACCGGACACCATGTGGACCCTGCCCTACGGAATGGGATTCGAGGAAGCGACGGCATCGGCCTACTTGCTGGTCGACCGCGATCTAATAGTCCTGGAAGGATCGGGTACACCGAACATGGCGAACCGCTTTCACCTTCATGTCTACCGCGAACGCCCGGATGCCATGGCGCTCGTTCATACGCACCCGCCATACAGTTCGGCGCTCTCGATGATCGGCGAGCCGCTGCACGTCTCACATATGGATACGGCGATGTTCTACGACGACGTGGCCTATCTGCCGACCTGGCCGGGGGTTCCCTTCGGGGATGAGGAGGGCGAGATCATCTCCAACGCGATCGGCGACAAGAACGCCATACTCCTGGCCCACCACGGCCAAATGTGCGCCGCACCGTCGATCGAGGCGGCCTGCGTCATGGCGGTCTTTATCGAACACGCGGCGCGGCTCCAGCTCCTCGCCATGGCGGCAGGAGAAATCAGGGATATCGAACCAAAACTGGGCAAGGAGGCCCACGACTGGCGCCATGCGCCGGAAGCCATGGCCGTAACCTTCCACTACTTCGCCCGGCTCGCCCTCCAGAAACATACTGACGCGGTATTCCAATGAGGACAGGGGCAAAACCGCAGCTTTTCGATGCTGGCGCCGACCATGATCCGGGCTTTATCGAGGGCCGTGTATGGCAGACCCTTCCCAAAGCCGCCGCCAGCCGATAATCCCTGTGCGGTGGCGCGCCTCAAGGTCCGCGGCGCAGCCTGCCGCGAACGGGAGCCGGCCCATGCCCGCCGAAGCCGCAACGCTCGAAACCTTCGACTACCGCCACAGCCCGCTGCCGGTGCGCGAAGGCCTGGCGGCCTCGCAGCGGCGCGCCTGGGCAAGGCTGGCCGAACCCGGCGAATGGTGGCCGGCCGCCGTTCGCATCGCGATTGCCGAGGAGACCCGCGCGGCGCCGCACTGCGCCTTCTGCATCGAACGCAAGGCGGCGCTCTCGCCCTATGCCGTCACCGGCGCACACGCCGCCGCAACCGGGCTGCCGGATGTTCTGGTCGAGGTCGTCCACCGCATCCGCACCGATCCGGAACGCCTGACGCGGCGGTTCTGCGACACGGCCCTCGCCGACGGCCTGAGCGACGCCGAATATGTCGAGACCGTCGCCATCGTCGCCACGGTCGTCGCCGTCGATACCTTCTGCGACGCCATGGGACTGCCGCGCCATGCCCTGCCTGCGCCGGTTGCCGGCGAACCGCGCCGGCGGCGCCCGGCCGGCGCGAAGGACGGCCTCGCCTGGATTCCGACGGTCGCGCCGGAAGACCTGACCGAAGCGGAGGCCGGCCTGTATGACGGCCTGGCCGCGGTGAACATCCACCGGGCGCTTTCGCTGGTGCCGGCGGAGGTCGTCGGCTTCTTCGATCTGGACGCCGAGCACTACCTGCCCGATGCGCTGCTGCGGGACTTCGGCACCGAACACCGTGCGCTCACCCATGCCCAGATCGAATTTCTCGCGGCGCGGGTCTCGGCGATCAACCAGTGCGTCTACTGAACCACCAGCCACGCGGTGCTGCTCCGTGGGAGCGGCGAGCATACCGGCGACGCCTACGATTTGGCCGCCATCGTCGATGATGGCGGTACCGGCGGCGGCGTCGCCGCAGCGGGGACGCTGACCGCCTACGCAGACGCGTTTTTCGATGACGCGGCCGACTTTGCTGCCGCCCGGGACCGCCTGCGCGCCGAAATCGGCGGCGCTGCGCTGGTCGACGCCGCCGGGGTGCTCGCCATTTTCAACGCCGTCGTACGGATCGCCGATGCGACCGGCATCCCGCTGGAAGACCAGAAAGCCGAAGTGTCGGCCGATTTCCGCGACGCGCTGGGCATCAACGATTATCCCGCCGCCGCCGGGAAGCTCTGAGGCGGCAACGCCGCCGCCGAGAGCCGACCGGCGCGCGTTCCGGAAGCGCTTCCCCGATGCGTTCGGGCCGCCGTGTCTTCCCGGTCCGGGCGGATCGCTTATTCCTGTTTCGAGGCCGCCGCCATGGCCGCGTCGTCGAACGCCGGCAGGCTCTGGAACGAGCCGAAGCCCTGCTTCACATACCAGACGGAGAAATTGAGCATGGCTTCCGGCGTCGGCGCGTCCGCGATGTCTACGAAGTCGTAGTTACCCTGGGTGTAGAGGATCGACTGGAAGGTGATGCCAAGCTCGTCGGCCTTGGCCAGCGCCAGCCTCCTCCGCTCGTCGTGCCTGGTCAGCCACTCGTCGCTCTGCTTGCCGAGCATGACATATTTCATAACTGTCTCCGAATTGCGGGGCGCCCGGATGCGGGCGCGGCTGTCTCCGATCGCCGGCGCCCGTCACAACGGCAGGCCGGCCCGGGGCGAACCTAGGCGCGCACCGGTCCGGAAAGCAAGAATACCGTGACAGAACGCAGCGCCGCCCGGTTTCGTTCCGGCGCGCCGGAGCAGCGCCGCCCATGACAAATCCTCACATTTCCCGACAGTCTTCGCCGATGCCGCAGCACCGGCCCTTCTCCTTTCGCAGAGGCACCCCCGGGCCGGCGGCCGAATGGAGACGCCGCAAGGAATTGCTTGACATCCGCACCGGAACATTATATGAACATAATCCTTTTTCACCGGTGCGGAAGGTGAGGCTTTCGTTACGAATCATGACATTTCCTGACATGCCGCAAGGGATTGCGCTTCCCGGAGCGCTTTCATCCGCCGTGCCGCGGAAGTCGCATTACATTTCATGACATTTCCTGACATACCGCAGCATCCCCCTTTCCAGACCCAAATCCGCCATGCCCGCTGACATCCGCATCGAACGCCGGGGCGAAGTCCTGGTCCTGACCCTTGACGACCCGGAGACCCGCAACGCCATCGCCCGCGACATCTATGAGAAGGCGACGCCGGCGGTGATCGACGCCGGCAGCGATCCCGCGGTGCGCGCCATCGTGCTGACCGGGGCGAACGGCGTGTTCTGCTCCGGCGGCAATGTCGGCAACTTCCCGGAGCGGCGGCGGCAGCCGCGCTCGGTCAGCATGGGCTCGATCGCGCAGCTCCATGGCTGGATCGAGGCGATCCGCGCCTGCCCCAAGCCGGTGATCGCCGCGGTCGAGCGGGTCGCCGCCGGGGCCGGCGTGTCGCTGGCGCTGGCCTGCGACCTGATCGTGTCGTCGCGCGAGGCGCGTTACGTCGTCGCCTACGTCAGGATCGGCCTGACGCCGGACGGCGGCGCGACTGCCTCATTGATGCGCCTGCTGCCCCGGCAACTGGTGACGGAGATGTGCCTGTTCGGCGACCCGGTCGACGCCGAAACCCTGCACCGCCATGGCGTCGTCAACCGGCTGACCGAGCCGGGCGCGGCATTGGAAGAGGCGATGGCGCTGGCCCGCCGCCTCGCCGACGGCCCGCAGCACGCCATCGGCCGGATCAAGAAGCTGATCGACACCGCGCCCGGCAACAGCTTCGGCGAACAGCTCGACATGGAAGCCGGCTTTATCTCGGATTCCTTCAAGGACGAGGAATCGCGAATCGGCTTCGAGGCGTTCCTCAACAAGCAACAGCCGGATTTCCGCCGGGCGGGCAGTTCGTGAGCGTCCTTCGAGACGGGGCTTCGAGACGCAGCGCTTTGCGCTGCTCCTCAGCCCCTCCTCAGGATGAAGCTGAAATGACCGAACAGAACAGCTTCATCCTGAGGAGGCCATTGAGGAGGCGCGTCAGCGCCGTCGCGAAATGGCCGTCTCGAAGGACGCACCGGCCCATTGTCGCAAACCGGTGACGGGTGGCGGAAAGATGCGCGATAAGGAGCGCGACGCCCGAATGACGCTCTGGAGAAGGAAACGCTAGAGGATGCCCGGCAGCAACACCGTCGGCCTGAAAGCCTATGGCGCCTACGTTCCGCGGCTGCGCCTGAGCCGCAAGGCAATCGCCGAGGCCAACGCCTGGTTCAACCCGGCGATCAAGGGCCTGGCGAAAGGCGAGCGCGCAATCTGCAACTGGGACGAAGACAGCCTGACCATGGCCGTCGAGGCCGCGCGCGACTGCCTGACCCCGGCAAGGCTCGACGATGGCGCCGCTCCGCCGGTTGCCGCGGTAACCTTCGCATCGACCACCCTGCCCTTCGGCGACCGGCAGAATGCGGGCATCCTCGCCACGGCGCTGAATTTCGGCGAAGCCGTCGTCACCATGGATTTCACGGCGTCGCAGCGCGCCGGCACCTCCGGCCTGCTGAACGCCCTGCAGCGGGAAACCGGCGGCGCGGCGGCCGGCGATACCCTGTTCGTCGCCGCCGACAAGCGCCGGACCCAGGCTTCGGGCCCGCAGGAGTTGCAGTTCGGCGACGCCGCCGCCGCCTTCACGGTCGGTCGCGGCGACGCGGTCGCGGAGTATCTCGGCGGGCACCAGATCTCCATCGACTTCATCGACCATTATCGCGGCGGCGATTCCAAATACGACTACAACTGGGAGGAGCGCTGGATCCGCGACGAGGGCTATTTCAAGATCGCCCCGCGCGCCATCGCGGCAGCCCTCGCACAAACCGGCCTCGACGCAGGCGAAATCGACCGTTTCATCATGCCGGCCCTGATCCGCGGCGTACCGCAGAAGGTGGCGGCGCTGGCCGGCATCGGGGCCGGGGCCGTGCGCGACACCCTCCAGGCCCAGCTCGGCGAGGCCGGCACGGCGCATCCCCTGGTCATGCTGGTCGATTGCCTGCAGGACGCCGGACCCGGCGAGACGATCATGGTCGTCGGCTGGGGCCAGGGCTGCGACGTGCTGCTGTTCCGCACGACCGAAGCCCTCGCCGCGCTGCCGCCGCGCCAGGGGGTGAAGGGCTATCTCGCCCGGCGCCGGGAAGAGACCAACTACAACCGCTATCTCAGCTTCAACGAACTGCTGGAGCAGGACCGCGGCATCCGGGCCGAGCTCGACGCGCCGACGGCGCTGAGCGCGCTCTACCGCAACCGCGACATGGTGCTGGGCTTCGTCGGCGGGAAATGCCGGATCTGCGGTACGGTGCAGTATCCGAAAACCCGCGCCTGCGTCAGCCCGAACTGCGGCGCCTTCAACAGCCAGGACCCGCATCCCTTCGCCGAAATTCCGGCAAAGGTGCAGAGCTGGACCGCCGACAACCTGACCTATTCGCCCGATCCGCCGGCCCATTTCGGCATGGTCGTGTTCGACGAGGGCGGCCGGCTGATGGCCGACATGACCGACGTTGCACCCGGCGAGGTCGCGGTCGGCATGCCGGTGCGCATGGTGTTCCGCCGCCGCGCGGTCGACGACAAGCGCGGCTTCATCAAATATTTCTGGAAAGCGACGCCGGACCACACGGCGGGAGATACGACAGGAGGCGGGGCATGAGCCTCAGCGACATCAGGGCCCTGACATTCGACACCGGCGGCACGATCCTCGACTGGCACGGCGGTTTCCGGGACGCGATGGCCGCCGCAGGTGCGCGCCACGGCATCGAGCGGGACTGGCCGGCGCTGGCCAACGAACTGCGCCGCCGCGGCCTCAAGGCCATGCTCAACCTCGGCGAGCACGAGCCGCCCGGCTACAATTTCGACGACGCCCACCGCTTCTCGCTGGAGGCCATCGCGAAGGAAAACGGGTTGGACGCCTTCACCGGGGAGGATTTCCACGCCATCGCCTGGGACGCGGCGCACAATTTCACCTGCTGGCCGGATTTTCCGGCGGTGCAGCCGAAGCTGCGCGAGCGCTACTATGTCTGCTCTTTCACCATCCTGTCCTACCGGCTGATCCTGGACACGGCGAAGCGCAACGGCCTGGCCTGGGACGCCGTGTTCAGCTGCGAGGGCATCGGCAAATACAAGCTGCTGCCGGAGGCCTACGAGACCGTGGCGCGGCATCTGCAGCTCGAGCCGGGCCAGTGCCTGATGGTGGCCTGCCACAATTTCGACCTGGACGCCGCCCGGGCGGTCGGCTTCAGGACCGCCTTCGTGCGCCGGCCCGACGAATGGGGCCCCGAAGGCCCGCCCGACCCGGACCCCAACCCGGCCTGCGACATCGCCGTCGACAGCTTCCCGGATCTGGCGGAGGCGTTGGGGGTGAAGGTTTGAGTCTGGCCTCCCCCCTCATCGTCATCCCGACCGACCGACCCTCAACCGTCATCCCGACCGACCGGAGGGAGCGGAGGGATCTCAGCTCGATTTCACGAACAAGAACCCTAAGCCAGCGACGAGATTCCTCCACTCCGCCGCCCATTGGGCGGCTCCGGTCGGAATGACGGGTAAGGCTTGCGGTTTTGGTGTCCGGTCGGAATGACGGGTAGGGTTTGCGGGTTTGGTATCCGGATCGGAATGACGGGTTAGGTTGAAGCGGTGGAAAAAGGCGGGTTCGTTTACATGCTCGGGAGCCGGTCCGGTGTTTTGTACATCGGTGTCACCAATGACCTTGAGCGCCGCCTTTCCGAGCACAAGTCGGGGCTGGTCGAAGGCTTCACGAAGAAATACCGGGTCAATCGGCTGCTCTGGTACGAGCGTTACGACCGGATCGAGGACGCGATCGCACGGGAAAAGCAGTTGAAAAACTGGCGGCGGGACAAGAAAGCCCGATTGATCAAACGCGAAAACCCGGACTATGCGGATTTTTCGCAGGAATGGTACGAGAGCACGGCAACCGTATGAAGCGGCTTCACCCGGCGCGCATCGCACCGTAGGTTAGGGCCGGTCGCCGGGAGGGGCGTCGAGGCAACGGCACCAGGACGAGGACGAGAACCATGGCACGCGGCATCAAGGACAAGGTGGCCATTCTGGGCATGGGCTGCTCGAAGTTCGGCGAGCGCTGGGACATGAACGGCGAGGACCTGATCGTCGAGGCGGTCGAGGAATGCCTGGACGATGCCGGAGTCGAGCGCAGCCAGATCGACGCTGCCTGGTTCTCGACGGCGATCGAGGAACAGCATGTCGGCAAGTCCGGCGTGCCGCTCGCGGTCAGCCTGCGCCTGCCCTACATCCCGGTCACCCGGGTCGAGAACTACTGCGCCTCGGGCACCGAATCCTTCCGCGGCGCCTGCTATGCCGTGGCGTCCGGCGCGGCCGATATCGCGCTCGCAGTCGGCGTCGAGAAACTCAAGGACACCGGCTATGGCGGCCTGCCCCAGCGCATGCGCGGCGCGGTCGCCGACATGTACTGGCCGAACGCCTCGGCGCCCGGCAGCTTCGCCCAGCTCGCCACGGCCTATTCGGCCAAGCACGGCGTTCCGGCCGACGAGCTCAAAAAGGCGATGGCCCAGGTCTCGGTGAAAAGCCACGCCAACGGCGCGAAAAATCCCAAGGCCCATCTGCGCAAGGAAATCGATATCGATACGGTGCTGAACGCGCCGATGGTCGCCGAGCCGCTCGGCCTGTTCGACTGCTGCGGCGTCTCCGACGGCTCGGCCGCGGCCATCGTCACCACGCCGGAGATCGCGAAAAGCCTGGGCAAGGCGGACCTGGTGAGCGTCAAGGCGCTGCAACTGGCAGTCTCGAACGGCCAGGAGGCCAGCCACAATTCCTGGGACGGCAGCTATTTCATGACCACGCGGCGGGCTGCCGAGCGGGCCTACAAGGAAGCCGAAATCCGCAGGCCGCGCGACGACGTCAGCATGTTCGAGGTCCATGACTGCTTCTCGATCACCGAGCTGGTGACGATGGAAGACCTCTATCTCTCCGAGGAAGGCACGGCCTGGAAGGACATCCTCGACGGCTTCTACGACGCCGACGGCAAAATCCCCTGCCAGATCGACGGCGGCCTGAAATGCTTCGGCCACCCGATCGGCGCCTCGGGCCTGCGCATGCTCTACGAGATGTATCTCCAGTTCCAGGGCCGCGCCGGCGCGCGCCAGCTCGACGATCCGAAGATCGGCATGACGCACAATCTGGGCGGCTTCCCGCACCAGAACGTCTCCAGCGTCTCCATCGTCGGCCGTTACGACGCGTGACGCCCGACGATCCCCTGTTCGAGCACCGCTTCGCCGATCTCGGCGAGGTTCTGCTCCACTATGTGACCGCGGGCAGCGGGCCGCCGGTCGTGCTGTTGCACGGCTGGCCGCAGACCTGGTGGGAATGGCGCCATACCATTCCGGCGCTGGCGGAGCGCTATACCGTGATTGCCCCTGACATGCGCGGGCTGGGCGACAGCTCCCGCCCGCCCGGCGGCTACGACAAGCGGACGGTAGCCGGCGACATCTGGCGTCTGCTTCACGACCGTCTGGGCCACGATTCGTTTTTCCTCGTCGGCCACGACTGGGGCGGCCCGGTCGCCTATGCGCTGGCCGCCGCCCATCCCGAAGCGGTGCGCAAGCTGGCGATTCTGGATGTCACGATACCGGGCTGCGGCGGCGACTTCTCGCAGGGCGGGCGGCGCTGGCACCACCAGTTCCACATGACGCCGGACTTGCCGGAAGCCCTGGTGACCGGGCGCGAAGCCGTGTATCTCGGCTGGTTTTACAGTAACTTCGCCTACCGGCCCGACGCCATCGGCCCGGACGATATGGCCGAATATCTGCGGACTTACACCCGGCCGGGTACACTGCGGGCCGGCTTCGCCTACTATCGCGCCCTGCCCGAAGACGCGGAGGCCAACGCCGAGATTGTCGCCCGCTTCAAATTGCCGATGCCGGTGCTCGCCCTGGGCGGCGCGGTCAGCTATCCGCACGGCCGCGGGCGCGGCACGGAGGCCGAGGACTCGCTGCGCCGGGTCGCGGACAACGTCACCGGCGACGTCATTGCAGAGTGCGGCCACTTCATCCCGGAAGAAGCGCCGGATATCCTGAACGCCCGCCTGCTGGACTTCTTCGCCGACTGAGCGCCTGCCGCAGGTCCGCGGAAAAAAAAGAATTCTTTTACGAAACGGGCTCACGCCAAATTTGATATCCTTCCCCCTCTGAAGAGGATTTCTCTGCGAAAGTCGGGCAGAGCCAGAATGGGCGGCGGACCCTTCCCAACGATACCCCTCCCCCTGCCCCCTCCCCCAAGGAGAGGGGGGTAAAGTCTTGGGAATACGGCGGTTTTCGGCTTTGCGCGGCGTTTCCGGAACAAAGCTCCCCCTCCCCTCCGGGGGAGGGGGTCAGGGGGAGGGGCATACGCGCGCGGCTCGCCCCTTTTGCAGAGGAATCCAAAAATGGGTTGTCTGCGCGGAGAGGGCTTGATTCTGGGAAAAAAGAACATTATATGAACAATTGAACCGCCGTGCAGGTCGAGCCGGCTGCAAAAAAACAGTGTAGACAGACTGGTCTTTCTTAACTTGCGCCGAGCCGGAAAACGGCGGAAATCCGCGATTGACGCGACACCATGAAAATGAACGACCGTTAAAAAACGGGATAAATTCCTGAAAAACATCGATCATTTGGCCGGCCGCTACAGGGGCCGGGTCGCCTCGTCCAGCCAGGCCGCCGTGTCCGGATCGACCAGCGGGCCGATCGTGTCGCGCACCCGGGCATGGTAAGCGTCGACCCAGCCCGTTTCGTCCGCCGTCAGCAGGGCGCGGTCGATCAGGGCGCGGTCAATCGGCGCCAGCGTCAGGGTCTCGAAAGCCAGCATCGGCCGCTCGGCGCCGGCAATCTCCGCTTCGCGCACCGCGACCAGGTTTTCGATGCGGATGCCGTATTCGCCGGTCCGGTAGTAGCCGGGCTCGTTGGAGACGATCATGCCGGGCTGCAGGGCGATGCTGTTGGGCAGCTTCGAGATGCGCTGCGGCCCTTCATGGACCGAAAGATAGCTGCCGACCCCGTGGCCGGTGCCATGGTCGTAATCCAGCCCGTCTGCCCACAGCGCCATGCGGGCCAGCGAATCGAGCTGGCTGCCGGTCGTCCCCGCCGGGAACCGCGCGGTGGCGAGCGCAATATGGCCCTTGAGCACCAGAGTGAAATGGCGGCGCATTTCCGCCATCGGCGCGCCGATGGCGACCGTCCGGGTCACGTCGGTCGTGCCGTCGGCATACTGGCCGCCCGAATCGACCAGATAGAGCGAACCCGGCTCCAGCCTGCGGTTGGTTTCCGGCGTGACGCGGTAATGCACGATGGCGCCGTTCGGGCCGGCGCCGGAGATGGTGTCGAAGCTCAGGTCGCGCAGCAGATTGGACTCGCGGCGATAGCGTTCCAGCCGGCCGGCGGCGGCGAGTTCGTCGACATCGCCGGCCGGCGCTTCCCGGGCCAGCCAGGCCAGAAAGCGGGTGAGCGCCGCGCCGTCGCGCCGATGGGCATTGCGTGCGCCGTCCAGCTCGGCGGCATTCTTGCACGCCTTGGGCATCTGGCACGGGTCGGCGCCCCGCTCGACCAGCGCGCCCGCCGCTTCCAATACCTGAAATATCCGGTCGGCTGCGGTTGCGGGATCGGCCAGCACCTTGCGGCCCGCAAAGCCGGCGAGCGCTCCATCGAACGCCTCCGGCGGCTCGACAGCGATGTCGCTGCCCAGATGTTGCGCCAGCGCCGCATCGACCTTGCCGGCGGGCGCGAACAGGCTGACGCCGCCGTCGCTGTGCAGGATGGCGAAGGACAGCGGAAACGGCGTACGCGGCACATCGCGCCCGCGGATATTGAGCAGCCAGGCGATCGAATCCGGCAGGGTAAGCACGGCCGCTTCGACGCCGCGTTCGGCCAATTTTTCAGCCAGCGCCGCACGCTTGTCGGCCGAAGTCTCGCCGGCCAGCTCCGGCGGATGGATTTCGAACGGGGCACCGGGCCGCAACGGCCGGTCCGTCCAGAGCCGGTCGATCGGGTTTTCGGCAACCGGCGCCAGTTCCGCCCCGACCGCCTCGCAGGCCGCGCGGAGCCGTGCTGCGCCGTCGGCGGTATGCAGCCACGGATCGTAGCCCAGCCGCCCGCCCCCGCTCAGCGACTCGCGCAGCCAGTCCGAGGCCGGCTGCTCGGCGATGTGGCGGACCTCGAACACCGCCGGGTCGATCTGGTCTCCGACCTGAAGGGTGTAGCGCCCGTCGACGAAGATCGCCGCCTTTTGCACCAGCACGATCGCCATGCCCGCCGAACCGGTGAAGCCGGTCAGCCAGGCCAGCCGCTCGGCATGGGGCGGCACATATTCGCCCTGATGCTCGTCGGCGCGCGGGACCGCAAACCCCTGGAGGCCGTCCTGCGCCAACAATGCGCGCAGGGCGGCGACGCGGCCTGCGGATCGGCCGGGCGGTTCCGGGGACGTCATCCGCGATTTCCGGCGGCGCGGTAGTGCGCGTCCGGTCCGTTTGAAAGGGTGGAGATATGCAGCTTGCGCATGGCAGATGAGGGTTTCGATCGATTGTGCAGGGTTCGGCGCGCCTCACGTGACGGGCAGGACATCAGCTTTCCTTCCGCGAAGGATCCCTACGTTATGCTTCTATCGAAATCGACCCGGACCGTCACGGACTTCGACGAGCGGGCGGTGCGCCGGCAGGCCGCCGACCTGCGCGCCCGGTTCCTGCGCTCGTATGCCCTCGGCGCATGGAATGCCCTGCGGCGAATATTCTCCGGTCACGCCCCGCGCAGTCCGTTCCGCGCCGGCGATGTACAGGGTTCGCGCCGGCAGTGGTTTACGGAAGCCTCAGGCGGTAGCTGGACCATGACCCCTTGACGAGGCGGCGCTCGAGCCGGAAGCCGGCGGCCCGGTAACGGCAGAGCACACGGTTTTCCTGGCCAGACAGAATTCCGGACAGGATCAGCTGCCCGCGCCGCGCGACAGCGCTTCTGATAGCCGGAGCGAGGTCGGCCAGCGGTCCGGCCAGGATGTTGGCGATGACCAGGTCGAACGGCCGCTCGCGGAGCAGCGGCTCCAGGCCGGGCCCGCAGCGGGTGTCGATCCAGGGTGCGCTCCGGTTGCGCCGGGCGTTCAGCCTGACGGTGCGGACAGCCATCGGGTCGATATCCGTCGCGACGACGCGGCGGCGCCACAACTTCGCCGCCGCCAGGGCGAGGATGCCCGACCCGGCGCCGAGATCGAGGATGCGCCGGGGCCGCCGCCCGCGCGCGATGTCTTCCAGCAGCAGCAGGCAACTCTGTGTCGTCTCGTGCCGACCCGAGCCGAAGGCGGGGCCGGCATCGACGAAGAGATCGACCGAATGCGATGGCGGCGCTTCGATACGCCGGTGTTCCGGGACGATCCGGAATCGCCCGACGGCGATCTCTGCCAGTGCCGCCCGGTTCTCGGCCAGCCAGTCGCGCGGTTCCAGCCGTGCGATGTCAATCGGCGGCGCCGCCAGGCCGAGGGCTTCGGCAGCGAGCGCCAGCCCGGCCTCGATCGGCGCGGCGGCGGGTGGGCCGTCGAACAGCGCTTCCAGGGTCCAGCATTCCGACCCGTCGCCGGCGCGGACCCGGGCAACGGAAAGCGCCGCCTCGAACAGAGGTTCCGCCGCTTCGACCAGCCACCCCGGTCCGCCGAACCGTACCTGCCACAGATCCGGCGACGCATCGGCCGGTTCCCGGCCGGCCGTCCGCGGGCCGGTCAACGGGCGGATTCCCAGTCCCCTCGGGTCAGCCGGTAGACCAGGAAGGCCGGCGGCTCGAGACGGATCATCTCCTTCTCGAAGGTCAGCCCGGCCTTCTCCATCACCCGCAGGGAGCCCGGATTATCCGGCAGGGTGAAGGAGACGATGCTCTCGACGCCCAGTGTCCCGAAGGCGAACCCGACCACGGCAACTGCCGCCTCGGTGCCGTAGCCCCGGCCCCAGACCGCCGGCTCGAAGGCGTAGAGCAGCTCGATCTCGTCGCGGCTGTCGAGATAATAGTGGCGCAGGCCACTGCGCCCGATGACCCGGCCGCTCGCCTTCTCGCTGAACATCCACTGGCCGTACCCCATGCGCTGCCAGTGCTCGACCGCGCCGCGCACGAACTGCTCACTGCGGTCCAGCGTCCACGAGCCGCCGATATGCTCGGCGACCGCCTCGGCCCGGTGCAACGCCTGCAACTGCGCGACATCGTCGAGCGAAATGGGCCGCGCGGTCAGGCGGGCGGTTTGGAGGAGGTGCGGCGCGGTCATCCGGAAAGACTGGGTGCACCCCGGCGGCGCGTCAAGCGCAAGGCTGCCGGCGCAGTGCGGGCGGAAGAGCGCCCCGACGGTGCGGATGCCTCCTGCCGGCCGCATCGCGATGTGCCGGAGTGGCGCCGTCGTTAACGCCAAGCGAGAGTGGAGGCGTCCATGGAATGTCGCTGCCCTCCCTCCGGGGTGGCAGGAGAGAACCGGTGGACGCCGCCGTCCGCGCAATCGCTTCGAACTGAGTCGCTCCCTCGCGGTTGCCATTCTGTGGCATGTCGCGGCGGCGCTTTACGTCTCATCCCAATCCGGCAACCTTTTTTTCGCCACGCTGGACGCCCGGCAAAGCGCCATCGCGGAGGCGCTGGGTTTCCCGCTTCCGTGGGATGCAAACTTGCCTTGAACCGCCGTCCGCCGCCCCGCCTGCCGGGACGGCGCGTTGTTCTCCTCCATCGCCACTATTTACCAGCCCGGCGACATTCGAATCGTCCGAACCTGGAGGCGTCGCCGGCAAAGACCTTAATCGGGAACGAAGTCTCCCCCTACCTCAGCGCGCCCATCTTCGCCGCGGTGTCGCTCATCCGGTTGGAGAAACCCCATTCGTTGTCGTACCAGCTGAGCACGCGGACGAACCTGCCCTCGATCACCTGGGTCTGGGTCAGGTCGAAGGTGGAACTCGCCGGGTTGTGGTTGAAGTCCGACGAGACGAGCGGCGCTTCGCTGGTCGCCAGCACGCCGGCGAGCGGGCCGGCGGCGGCCTCGGCGACAGCGCCGTTGACCTCCTCGACCGAGGTGTCGCGCGGCGCGGTGAAGGTGAAGTCGATCAGCGAGACGTTCGGCGTCGGCACGCGGATGGAGGTGCCGTCGAGCTTGCCGTTGAGCTCCGGCAGGACGAGCCCGACCGCGCGGGCCGCGCCGGTCGAGGTCGGGATCATCGACACGGCCGACGCACGGGCCCGGCGCAGATCCTTGTGCAGCGTGTCGACCGACGGCTGATCGCCGGTGAAGGCGTGGATCGTCGTCATGAAGCCGCGTTCGATGCCGATGGCCTCGTGCAGCACGTGGGCGACCGGAGCCAGGCAGTTGGTGGTGCAGGAAGCGTTGGAGACGACGGTATGGCCGGCCTCCAGCCGGTCGTCGTTGACGCCGTAGACCACCGTCAGGTCGGCGCCGCCGGCCGGTGCCGAAACCAGGACCTTCTTCGCCCCGGCTTCGAGGTGGGCCGACGCCTTTTCCCGGCTGGCGAACAGGCCGGTGCATTCCATCACGACGTCGATATCGAGATCGCCCCAGGGCAGCCTGGCCGGATCGCGTTCCGACAGGACCTTCACCCTGCCCTGCCCGGCATCCATCCAGTCGTCGCCGGTCTCGATCCGGCCGGGCAGTGTGCCGTGAACCGAATCGTATTGCAGCAGATGCGCGCTGGTCGCGACCGGGCCGAGATCGTTGATCGCGACGAATTCTACATCCGCCCGGCCGGACTCCAGCGCGGCCCGGTAGACCAATCTGCCGATCCGGCCGAACCCGTTGATGGCAACCCGTACAGCCATGATTTTTCCCGCTTCCTTCCGTCCGAGCAATGGGCTCAGCCCCGCCCGGCCACAACCTTTCGGGCCGCGTCGGCAATCGCCGCGGCCGTAATACCGAAATGTTCGTAGAGATGGGGGGCCGGGGCCGAGGCGCCGAAACCCTGCATCCCGACGAAGCCGCCATGCGCGCCAATCCAGCGCGCCCAGCCGAAACCGGACGCCGCCTCGCAGGCGATCCGGGGCGCATCGCCCAGCACCGCCGCGCGAACGTCGTCCGGCTGGCGCTCGAACAGTTCCCAGCACGGCATGGAAACGACAGCGGCGTCGATGCCGTCGTCTCTCAGCAGCGTTTGCGCCTCAACGGCGATCGAAACTTCCGAACCCGAAGCCAGCAGAGTGGCCTGCCGCTCTCCTTCGGCGTCCGAGAGGACATAGGCGCCGCGCGCGCAGGCATTCTCCGCGCGATGCCCGGTGCGCAGGGTCGGCAGGCCCTGCCGGGTCAGTGCAAGGACGGTGGGGGTTTCGCGCGCCTGGAGCGCCAGTTCCCAGCATTCCGCGGTTTCGACGGCGTCGCACGGGCGGAAGACGTTGAGGTTCGGCATGGCGCGCAGGGCGGCCAGATGTTCGACGGGCTGATGGGTCGGCCCGTCCTCGCCCAACCCGATGCTGTCGTGGGTCATCACATAGATCACCCGCTGCTCCATCAGCGCCGAGAGGCGAATCGCCGGCCGGGCATAATCGGTGAAGACGAGGAAGGTGCCGCCGTAGGGGATCAATCCGCCGTGCAGCGCCATGCCGTTCATAGCCGCCGCCATGCCGTGTTCGCGCACGCCGTAGCGGATGTAGCCGCCCGAGAAATCGCCGGCGGCAATATCGCTGTGCGCGGCGGTGCGGGTATTGTTGGACCCCGTGAGATCGGCCGAACCGCCGGCCAGTTCGGGTACGACCTGGGTGAGCCGTTCGAGAACCTTCCCCGACGCCTGGCGCGTCGCCATCTTCGGCGCCTCGGCAGCGAACTGCTGCTTGAGAGCCCTGACGGCATCGCCGAATTCCGCGGGTAGGGCACCGTTCGAGACCCGCTGGAATTCCGAGCGGACCGCCGCATCGGCCTTGGCCAACCGGTCTTCCCAAGCGTCGGCATGGACTGCTCCGCGCGCGCCGGCCGCCCGCCAGGCCATCTCTGCATCTGCCGGAATTTCGAACGGCGGATAGCGCCATTCCAGCCGCTCCCGGGCCCCGGCGATCTCCTCGTCGCCGAGCGGCGCGCCGTGGGTCGCCGCCGTGCCGGCCTTGGTCGGCGCGCCGTAGCCGATCACCGTCTTGCAGGCGATCATCGAGGGCCGGCCGTCGTCGCACGCCGCCTGCATGGCGGCGGCCAGCGCCGCCGGATCGTGGCCGTCGGCCTGCTGGACGTGCCAGCCGCAGGCCTCGAAACGGCGGATCTGGTCGTCGGAAGTCGCCAGCGCCGTCGGCCCGTCGATGGAAATGTCGTTGTCGTCGAACAGGACGATCAGCCGGCCGAGGCCGAGATGGCCGGCCAGCGTAATCGCCTCCTGCGAAATGCCCTCCATGAGGCAGCCGTCGCCGGCGACGACCCAGGTCCGATGGTCGACAAGATCGTCGCCGAAACGCGCGTTCAACATGCGCTCGGCCAGCGCCATGCCGACGGCATTCGCCAGCCCCTGGCCGAGCGGCCCGGTCGTCGTTTCGATACCCGGCGCCGCGCCGTATTCGGGATGGCCGGCGGTGCGGCTGTGCAGCTGGCGGAAATTGCTCAGTTCCGCCATCGTCATGTCCGGATAGCCGGTCAGGTGCAGTACGGCGTAGAGCAGCATCGAGCCGTGACCGGCCGAGAGCAGAAAACGGTCGCGGTCCGGCCAGTCGGGCCGCTGCGGATCGAATTTCAGGAACTGGGTGAACAGGACGGTTGCCACGTCCGCCATGCCCATCGGCATACCCGGATGACCGCTCTTTGCGGCCTGGACCGCGTCCATTGCAAGCGCACGGACGGCGTTGGCCATCCGGTCGTGCGGCGCGGAAACGGAACTGTCTGACATGGGCGAGCCACCGGGCGGTGAGGACGGGCCGGCCGCCCGAAGAAAAGCCGCCTGGCTGTTCCAAGGTGGGGCGTATGGCGGAAAATCCGCATCCGGAACCGGGAGCGACAATGCAGCCGCAAGCCGGCATCGTCAACCGCGCGCACCCGTCGCAGGGGCCGTCTCAAGGGCGATTGACCGGCGTGTCCGATATTCCTATTGTGAGATGTGAGGCGGTGCCCGTAACGGCCGGAAACGTAAAAAGAATATTCTGCCTCGATATCGCAGTAGCAATCTTCTGGCTTTACCCATGTCCCGAATCGATCGAGCACAGGAACGATTGGCGCGCGCGGTGGCGCGGCTGGAACGCGCCCGGCGCGCCCAGACCGACCGCCTGGCCGAAATGAAAGAGGAGTTGAACGTGGAACCGGGCGCCGGGCCGGACGCCGGCGACATCAGCGACCTGATCCGTGCTTTGGAAGAAGCGCAGCGCGAGAATGCAGCGCTGGTGGCCGAGCGCGACGCGGTGGCGGACCGGGTGGACGCTATCCTCGGCAGCGTACGCCGTGCGGCCGGTATCAACGACAACGAACGCGCCGGGAGCGGCCCATGAGCGACGTGACGCTGACGATCAATCGTCGGGCCTACCAGGTCGCCTGCGAGGACGGTCAGGAAGACCATTTGCGCGGCCTGGGGCGGCTTGTCGAAGAACGGGTCGAAGAACTGGTCGGATCGATGGGACAGGTCGGCGATCAGCGGCTGCTTGTGATGGCAACCCTGCTGTTCGCCGACGACGCCAAGGGCGCACGCGAAGCCCTGAAGAAAGCGCAGGCGAAGGTGGATACGCTGAGCGCCCGGAAAAAAGCGGAGGACGGGGCCGCGGCCGCCATCGAAGACCTGGCGGCCAAAATCGAGGCGCTGGCCGGCGCGATCGAGAAAGACTGACCCGCTTGACCGCGACCGTTGCGGAAGCGAAACGGGCGCTGCGGCGGCGCGCGCTTGCGCAGCGCAGCCAATTCGACAATCCGGAAGCCGCGGGCGCTGCTGCTGCGCGCCTGCTGCAGGCCATTGACGTTGCGCCCGGCCTCACGGTGGCCGGCTATGCCGCGATGCGCGGCGAACTCGACCCGCGCCCCGCCCTGTTCGCCCTCGAAGCCAGAGGCTGCCGGACGGTGCTGCCGCATACGACGGGCAAGGGCGAACCGCTTCGCTTCCTCGATGCGCCGGGCGGCCTCGCCGGCAGTGTCGACGCCCTGGGGATTGCCGCACCGCCGGCCTCGGCGGCGGAGTTCGACCCGGATCTTCTCCTTGTGCCCCTCGCCGCGTTCGACCGGCAGGGCTACCGGCTGGGATACGGCGGCGGATTCTACGATGCGGCGCTCGCCCGGCTGCGCGCCGGAGGCTCTGTCACCGCCGTGGGATGGGCATTTGCCGCGCAGGAGGTCGAGGCTGTCCCCGCCGAACCGCACGACGCCAGGCTCGACTGGATTGTCACCGAACGGGAAGCCATTTACATCTCCGGCTGACCTTCCCGACGGACGGACTCTTCCATGCGACTGTTGTATTGCGGCGATATTGTCGGCCGGGCCGGACGCGATGCGGTTCTCGAACATTTGCCGGGCCTGCGCAGCCGGCTCGACCTCGACTTCGTCGCAGTGAACGGCGAGAACGCGGCCCACGGTTTCGGGATCACCGCGGATATCTGCCGCAAGGTCTACGACGCCGGCGCGGACTGCATCCTGCTGGGCAACCATGCCTGGGACCAGCGCGACATCATCGGCTATATCGATAGCGACCCGCGCCTTGTCCGCCCGATCAACTATCCACAGGGCACGCCGGGACGGGGCGAGGCGCTTATCGATATCGGCCGGGGGCGCAGGGTTTATGTGCTGCAGGTCATGGCGCGCCTGTTCATGGACCCGCTGGACGACCCGTTCGCCGCGGCGGAGAAGGCGCTGGCCACCCGCCGGCTGAAACGGGAGGCTGACGCCATCCTGGTCGATATGCACGGCGAGGCCACGAGCGAAAAAACGTCTTTCGGCCATTTTCTGGACGGCCGGGCTTCGCTGGTCGCCGGGACCCATACCCATGTGCCGACGGCCGACGCCCAGATCCTGAATGGCGGGACCGCCTACATCACCGATGTCGGCATGTGCGGCGACTACGATTCGGTCATCGGCATGAAGAAGGACGCGCCGGTCGACCGGTTCCGGCGCAAGATGCCGGGCGACCGGCTCAGCCCGGCCGACGGCGAGGGGACGCTGTGCGCCGTCTATGTCGAAACCGACGATGCGACCGGCCTCGCGACGCGGATCGAGGCCGTGCGCGTCGGGCCGCGGCTGGCCAACGCAGTTCCGGAGGTCGCTGCAGCCTGACGCGGCAATCCGCTCGACAGGGCAGGACGAGAAGGATAGCTACGCAGCAGCTACAATATGTTGTATACTACAACCCGTTGACAGGCTCCATTTAGCGTCAAAGTCCGCTCGATCCGGAGGCAGCGCCACCCGACATGGCCGGCCATTCAAAATTCAAGAATATCATGCACCGGAAAGGCGCCCAGGATGCCAAGCGCGCCAAAATTTTCGCCCGCCATGCCAAGGAAATCATGATTGCGGCCCGGGCCGGCGCCGATCCGGACATGAACGCCCGCCTGCGCACTGCGATCGCTGCCGCCAGGGCACAGAACATGCCGAACGACAATATCGATCGGGCAGTGAAGAAGGGCAGCGGCAGCGGCGAGGCCGATACCTTTGAGGAAATCCGCTACGAAGGCTACGGCCCCGGCGGCGTCGCCCTGATCGTCGATGTCCTGACCGACAATCGCAACCGCGCGATTTCCGACATTCGCTCGGCCTTCAGCAAATACGGCGGCAACCTCGGCGAAACCAACAGCGTCGCGTTCATGTTCGACCGGGTGGGGCAGGTTCAGTATCCGGCCGAAGCGGCGAGCGCCGACGACATGTTCGAGGCGGCGCTGGAAGCCGGAGCTTCCGATGTCGAATCGGGCGGCGACATGCACGAAATCGTGTGCGAACCCGACGATCTGAACGCGGTGCGCGAGGCGCTGGAAGCGCGCTTCGGCAACCCGGAAACGGCAGCGCTCGCGTGGAAGCCGCAAAGCACTGTGGATATCGACGAAGGCAAGGCATCCGGCCTGTTCAGGCTGCTGAATGCGCTGGACGACAATGACGACGTCCAGAATGTTTCCGCCAATTTCGACGTGTCCGACGAGGTTATGGCGAAGCTGGGCGGGTGACGACCATGACGGCGCCCCCGAAACACGGCGCGATCCGCATCCTTGGACTGGATCCCGGCCTGCGCCGGACCGGCTGGGGCGTGATCGATTGCGCCGAGAATCGTTTGCGGTACGTCGCCAGCGGCGCGGTGACGGCGGATCCGAAGGGCGAGATGGCCAACCGCCTGAAGCTGCTCCACGACGGCGTCGCTCGCCTGGTCGAGACCTGGTCGCCGGACGCAGCCGCTGTCGAGGAAATCTTCGTCAACCGCAATCCGGGTTCCACCCTGCGGCTCGGCCAGGCCCGCGGCGTCGTGATGCTGGCGCCGGCGCGGGCCGGAATCGCCGTGCATGAATATGCCGCCAATGCGGTAAAAAAATCCGTCGTCGGCGTCGGCCATGCCGACAAGGCTCAGGTGCAGGCGATGGTCGGCATGCTCCTGCCGGCCGCCGGGCCGCAATCCGCCGACGCCGCCGATGCCCTGGCCGTCGCGATCTGCCACGCCCATCACGCAGCGACGCAGGTGTCATGGCGCGCCCGGGAAGCCGCAGCGCCATGATCGGCTCGCTGACCGGTCTGGTCGATCATGTCGGCAAGGACGACGCGGTCATCGATGTCGGCGGCGTCGGTTACCTGGTTTTCGCCTCGGCCCGGACGCTCGATGCGCTGCCGCCTGCCGGGTCGTCGGTCCGCCTGATGATCGAGACCCACGTCCGCGAGGACCATATCCATCTATACGGCTTTGCCGACCGGCAGGAACGGGACTGGTTCCGGCTGCTGACGACCGTGCAGGGGGTAGGCGCGCGCGTCGCGCTGGCGTTGCTGTCGGTGCTGACTCCCGATGCGCTGGCCACCGCGATTGCGGCGCAGGACCGGGCCGCCATCGCCCAGGCCGAAGGCATCGGACCCAAGCTGGCGGCGCGTATCCTCAACGAGTTGAAAGACAAAGTCGGCACGATTGGCGGCGATCCCCTCGCTGAGGCCCTTCCCGGCGCCCGGGCGTCGGCCGGAACCGGCACGCCGCAGGGTGCGGTCGCCGAGGCAGTCTCTGCGCTGGTCAATCTGGGTTACGGCCGCAGCGAAGCCTTCGCCGCCGTGAACCGCGCTGCGGGCGAAACGGGCGAGGCCGCCACCGTGGAACAGCTCATCCCGCTGGCGCTCAAGGACTTGTCGGGATAGGCGGGGACGATGGTGACCGAACAGGACACCCGCATGGTTTCCGGCGATCCTTCGGCCGTCGAAGGCGACGACCCGTCCCTCCGGCCGGTCCGGCTCGACGATTTTATCGGCCAGCGGGAAATGCGCGCCAACCTGCGCGTTTTCGTCGAGGCGGCGCGGGCCCGCCGGGAGGCGATGGACCATGTTCTGTTTCACGGCCCGCCAGGCCTGGGAAAAACCACGCTCGCCCATATCGTGGCGCGGGAACTGGGCGTCGGATTTCGCGGCACGTCCGGCCCGGTGATCGCCCGCGCCGGCGACCTGGCAGCGATCCTCACCAACCTTCAACCTCGTGAAGTCCTGTTTATCGACGAGATCCACCGGCTCAATCCGGCGGTCGAGGAACTGCTCTATCCGGCCATGGAGGATTACCAGCTCGACCTCGTGATCGGCGAGGGACCGGCGGCACGCTCGGTGCGGATCGACCTGCCGCGCTTTACCCTTGTGGGCGCCACGACGCGGGCGGGCCTGCTCACCACGCCGCTGCGCGAACGGTTCGGCATCCCGCTGCGCCTGGACTTCTACGATGTCGACGACCTCGCCGTAATCGTGGCGCGGGCCAGCGCACTGCTGAACTTGCCGCTGTCGCCGGACGGGGCGCAGGAAATCGCGGCCCGCTCGCGCGGCACGCCCCGGATCGCCTCGCGGCTGCTGCGCCGGGTCCGGGATTTCGCAGCAGTCGACGGCGCGGCCGAAGTCGGCGCCGCGGAGGCCGATTCGGCGCTGAGGCGGCTCGATGTCGACAAGGCCGGCCTCGATCGCATGGACCATCGCTATCTGGCCTGCATCGCCGAGAAATACGGCGGCGGACCGGTCGGCGTCGAGACGATCGCTGCCGTGCTCTCCGAACAGCGCGACGCCATCGAAGACGTCATCGAACCCTATCTGATCCGCGAGGGCCTGGTGCAGCGGACGCCGCGCGGCCGGATGCTGGCGGCGGACGGATGGAAAGCCCTTGGATTGGAGCCGCCCCCTGCAACGCCCCCTGCGACGCCCAATCAGTTCGAACTTCTGGCGAGCGATCAGAATGACTGAAGCCGGTGCCTCGGCGAATCCCGAACGGTCCGGCGGAAGGGAAGCCGGCGGAAGGTATGTCCATATCTTCCAGGTCCGGGTCTACTATGAGGACACGGACGCAGGCGGCATCGTCTATTACGCCAACTATCTCAAATTCGCCGAGCGGGCCCGGACCGAACTGCTGCGCCAGACCGGCCGGCAGCAATTCGACCTGCTGCGGGAGCAGGGCATCGGCTTTACCGTGCGTTCGTGCCAGGCCGAGTATCTGGCGCCGGCGCGCCTCGACGATATCCTCGAAGTCCGCAGTTCGGTAGACGAAGTCCTGGGCGCCAGCATGCGTATGAGCCAGCGGATCTGGCGCGGCGACCGCCTGTTGTGCGACCTGCAGCTGCGGATTGCGGTCATGAATCGGGAAGGACGTCCGAGGCGCATCCCGAAAGACGTCCGCAAGGCGCTGCAGCCCCGTATCGGGCCGCCGCCTCCGGGCGAAACAAACACCGGCGAGACGGCCTGCGGCAGCGCGCCGCGACAACCGCCTGCGCCGCGGGATTGCCACAGTTCCGACGTTGACCCGACAGCCGAGCCGATGTGACGAGCCGTTATGGACCTTCTAATCCTTACCGATCTGGCGGCAATTCTCGATCCGGTGCAGGCCTCCGCGCCTCCGACGGCGCCGGACAGCTCCGGAGCCTGGGGCGTGGAGCTGGCCCAGGCAACTGTCCCCGATAGCGGCGCAGCGAAGGACGACGCCGCAAAGTTCGGACAAGACCGCAAGGTCGTGCAGACGGAGCTCGGCGGCAACGCCCCGCCGGCCGAAGATTTCTCGGTTCTGGCGGTGATCGAGCGGGCCGATTGGATCGTCAAGGGCGTCATCGCCATCCTGGTCTTCGCCTCGATCTGGTCCTGGGCGGTTATCTTCGAAAAGCTGACGCTTCTGCACCGGATCAACGGCCGGGCGACCCGCTTCGAGAACCGGTTCTGGGCTGGCGGTTCGGTCGAGGAGCTCTATGCCGATGTCGGCGACAGGCCGAACAATCCGATGGCCGCCATATTCGCCGCCGCCATGCGGGAATGGAAACGCTCGATCGGCGACGATTCCGGCAACCGGGCGCTGCGCGGGAGCCTTGGCGACCGCATCGACCGGGTGATGCATGTTACGCTGACCCGGGAAATGAGCCGCTCCGAACGCTTCCTGGGCTCGCTCGCAACCATCGGATCCACGGCGCCGTTTGTCGGCCTGTTCGGCACCGTCTGGGGCATCATGCGCGCGTTCCAGGATATCGCGGTCCAGAAGAACACCAACCTGGCGACGGTCGCGCCGGGCATCGCCGAAGCCCTGTTCGCAACCGCGCTGGGCCTGGTGGCGGCGATCCCCGCGGTGGTCGCCTACAACAAACTGTCGGGAGACCTCGACCGCTACGCCCACCGGCTTGAGGGCTTCTCGGGCGAGTTCAGCGCCATCGTGTCGCGCGAACTCGATAACAGCGGAGACTGACCATGGCCGCAGCCCCGGTCCGGCGCGGTCGCGGACGCCGCAGCTACCAGCCGATGTCGGAGATCAACGTCACGCCCTTCGTCGACGTGATGCTGGTGCTGCTGGTCATATTCATGGTGACGGCGCCGTTGCTCACGGTGGCCGTGCCGGTCGATCTGCCGAAGGCCAGGGCCGCCGCGATCGGCAAGCCCGACACCCCGCTGATTGTCAGCGTCCGGGCCGACGGCACGGTCTTCCTGCAGGAAACGCAAATGGATACTGCGACCCTGATCGCACGGCTGCGGGCGATCGCCCGGGTGCGCGATAATCCTCGGATCTTCGTGCGCGGCGACAAGGCCGTTCCCTACGGCCGGGTCATGCAGGTCATGAGTTCGATTTCGACGGCCGGCTTTCCGAAAGTTGCGCTCGTCGCGGAAGACGGCAGCGATTAGGCGGCGGGCGGGCGGGCATGCGCGGCATACTCTTCTCGATCCTGCTGCACACGCTGATCGTGCTGGCCGTGGCGCTCGGGCTGCCCTGGCTGGCCAAGCCGCCGGCGAACGCATCGCGCAGTATTACGGTGGATATCGTGCGCCTGTCCGACATCACGCGAGACAGCAAGGGCGAGAAGCCGAAACCGAAGACCGAGCGCAAGCCGGAGGCCGAGCGCGAGACGACCACGAAGCCGGTGGCCCGGGACCGGCGCGTCGAAAAACAGCCGGACGAACCGAAACCGGTCAAGCCGAAGCCGCCGGCGCCCGAGCCTCCTAAGACTGCCGAGCCGAAACCGGCGCCCCAACCGCCGAAAACCGCTGTAGCCGAACCCAAACCTGAACCGAAACCGGTGCCTCCGCCGAAGACCGAGATCGTCAAACCTGCAACCGTGCCGCCGGCACAGCCGAAACCGGCAGAAAGAGCGAAAGCTGCACCGAAGCCGAAGATCGAGCCGCCCAAGCGCGTCGAAATCGATCCGCGCGCTCTACAGCGTCAGACCAAAAAACCGAAGAAGAAGATCCCTGCGAAGAAGCCGGAAACGCGCGCCGCCAAACCGCCCCCAAAACCGAAACCCGCGAAAAGGGCGGACCCCCCTGTAGCAAAGACGCCTGTAGCAAAGGCAGCGCCGAAACCGGAAATGAAAATGGTTCCTCCGAAGAAACCGGAGACGCCGGTCGCGAAGCCGAAGAAAAAACCGCCGAAGCCCCTGGAAGAGCCGAAAAAGGCCGAACCCAAGATCGAACCGGAAATCGCCGCCTTGCCGCGGATGCGTCCCGCGTTGAAGCCGCGCCCAAAAAAAGCCGCAAAAAAGCCGCCAAAGTCCGTCAAGAAACGCCCGACCAAGGAGGACCCGCTGGACTCGGTATTCAAGACCGTCGGGAAGCTGAAGAAATCGGCAGCGGAATCAGACCGCGACCGGTCCGCTACCCGATCGCCGGAGGGTGTAAAGGCGGCGGCGCGCAGCCTTCCGATGACCCTTTCGGAAATCGAGGCCGTTCGCCGACAGATACAACCGTGCTGGAATTTCCCGGCCGGGGCGCAGGACGCCGGATCGCTGCGCGTCCTGATCAGGATTTGGCTCAACCGCGACGGTTCGGTGCGCGATGCAAAGGTGCTGGACCGGGCGCGGATTGCCGGAAATTCGAAACTGCGCGCCGCCGCCGACGCGGGCCTTCGCGCGGTCAATAATCCCAGGTGCAGCCCGCTCAGGCTGCCGCCGGAAAAGTTCGATCAATGGAAAGTACTGACCATCGACTTCGACCCGTCCAAACTGAAATCGGGGTAATCATGCTGTTTCTTCCGCCGATATCCCGTTTGTGCCGCCGGCTGCTCCTGGCGGGCCTGCTCGCCGCGGTCGTGCCGGCGACAGCGGCCGCACAGCTGACCATCCGGATCGACGATCCGAATTTCGAGCCCCTGCCCATCGCCATCGTGGCGCCGCAGGCTTCGGCCGGCGAGGAACGGACGACCGCCGAGGAGATTGCGGGCGTCGTGACCGGCAATCTCGAAAGATCGGGCCTGTTCCGCACGATCGATCCGAGTGCCTTTGTCCAGCGCGACGGGTCCGAGGTGCTTGCGCCGCGGTTCAAGGACTGGAAGGGAATCGGCGCCGACGCGCTGGTAACCGGCAGGGTCTTTCACCGGACCAACGGCGACGTCCGGATCGAATTCCGTCTGTGGGATGTCTCGACCGGCCGGCAATTGATCGGCCGGGCCCTTGAGACGCGCCGGGTCAACTGGCGCCGGCTGGCGCACAAAATGTCCGACGCCATCTACCAGCGGCTCACCGGAGAAAGCGGCTATTTCGATACGCGGATCGTCTATGTCGCCGAATCCGGTCCTGTCGTAGGCCGAACCAAGCGCCTGGCGATCATGGACCAGGACGGCGCCAACCACCGATACCTGACGAACGGCGAGAACCTGGTGCTGACGCCGCGTTTCGCGCCGTCGGTCCAGGAAATTACCTACCTGGAATATGTCGGCAGGAAGCCGCGCGTCTACATTCTCGACATCGATACCGGGCAGCGCGAGATCGTCGGCGACTTCGACGGCATGACCTTCGCGCCGCGTTTCTCGCCTGACGGCAACAAGATCGTCCTGTCCATGTCGCGCGACGGCAACGCCGAAATTTTCGCCATGGACCTGCGGACGCGCGCTACCGAACGTCTGACGAGACACCAGGCCATCGATACCTCGCCCTCATATTCGCCGGACGGATCGAAGATCACCTTCAATTCCGACCGCAGCGGTCGGCAAAAAATCTATGTCATGAATGCCGACGGCAGCGACGTACGCCGGATCAGCAACCGGCCCGGCCGCTATGCGACGCCGGTGTGGTCCCCGCGCGGCGACCTGATCGCCTTCACCAGGATACTGGAGGGCGTTTTCTACATCGGAGTGATGCGGCCGGACGGCGAAGGGGAGCGCATCCTGGCCGAGGGTTACCTGACCGAGGGCCCGACCTGGTCGCCGAACGGCAGGGTGTTGATGTACTTCAAGAAACGGCGCGGCGGCACGGCACAGCTGTATTCGATCGATCTGACCGGCCGGAACGAGCGGCAGGTCGAGACGCCTGTATCGGCTTCGGATCCGGCCTGGTCGCCGTTGTTGAAAAACTAGTTGCGCGCGGCGGCATTTGCCGTTGTGCGTCAATTGCTCCGCATTCGCATCCTCGATGGATTGCAAGCGGCGCAGGGAAACGTAGTAAGGTTCTGCAACAAGTCGATCCGCATCCGGAAAACCGGTCAAGGATCGCGATAGTTCGAGGATATCACGTCATGAAACTCAGACTTGCGTTGGTCGTGCTCGCGATCGGCCTCGCGTCGGTCGGCTGCAGCTCAAAGTCCAAGGACAGCGTCAAGAGCAACCGGGTGAGCGAATCCGAGCTGGCGCGGCCCGGACCCGGAAGAAGCTGGCAGGACTATACCGCGCCGTCGAGGAACGGTTACAGCGACCGCGTCTTCTTCGCCTATGACCGCTTCGATCTCGATGAGGACGCCCAGGTTACGATCCGGGCCTGGTCGGAATGGCTGCGCGCCCATCGCGACGCCAGCATCCTGGTCGAGGGACACGCCGATGAGCGCGGCACGCGGGAATACAATCTCGGCCTGGGCGCCAAGCGGGCGACCGCAATTCGCGATATGCTGATCGCCCTGGGGGTGAATACCGGGCGCATCCGCACCATCTCCTACGGCAAGGAACGGCCGTCGGTCGCGGGTGACAACGAAAGCGCCTACCAGCAGAACCGGCGCGGCGTCGCCCGGCCCAGTACCGGCGGAGCGTAGCGTCTCGGCCAGGCGCCGGAGCGAAGGGTGCGGCGGCGATGAACGTGAAGCAGGGTGCCTGCAGGGCGGTCATTGCTCTGCTGGTCGGTCTCGGCGCGGCGGCAGGTCCTTCCCTGCCAATGGCGCAGGCGCAGGTGTCCCGCGCCGACGTTGACGATCTGAGGTTCCGGCTCCGCCGCCTGGAGCGGGATTTCAACGCGCTGCGGGGCAGCGATCAGGATATCCCCTCGTCCCTGGCAACCAGGTTCCAGAACCGGCTGAACCAGATGGAAAGGACGATCCAGAACCTGACCAACAAGGTCGAGGACCTGATCCATCGCGTTGAAAAATTTGAGAAGGAACGCGAGACGTTCGAGACCGACACCGACTACCGCCTCGGCCTCCTCGAAAAGCGGGCCGGCGTGAAGGTGGGCGCCAGACGGACGAAACCGGCGCCCCCGGCCGACGCCGGTCCCAAGCAAGACAGCGCCGGGCAGGAAAGCGCCGGGCGGGAGACCGGCGAAAAGGAACCGGCGACGGCTTCGGCACCATCCATCCTGCCGCCTGGCAAGGAGATCGATCAATACAGGTTCGCCATCGGCAAATTGCGGCAGGCGCGCTACGACCGGGCCGCCAAAGCGTTCCAGGAATTCCTGCGCCGTCATCCCAAGGGCAGGTTTGCCGGCAACGCCCATTACTGGCTGGGCGAAACCTACTACGCGCAGGGGAAGTTCGAGCTGGCGGCGATCCGCTTCTCCGACGGCTTCCGGACATTTCCCAAACATCCCAAAGCGCCGGACAACCTGCTGAAGCTCGGGATGTCCATGGCCCATCTCAAGAAGACCAAGGAAGCCTGCAAGACCTGGGCCGAGTTGAAGCGCCGCTATCCGTCCGCGCCGGGCTATGTCAAACGCAAGGCGGCCCAGGAGCGCAAGAAACTTGGCTGCCGGGCCTGACCCGGTCACCGGTGCGGAATTCGGCCAATTGATCGGGCAGTTGGGCCCGTTCGAACCCGCTCCTCATCTTGCCGTCGCCATTTCCGGCGGCCGCGACAGTCTTGCCCTTGGCCTGCTGGCGTACGACTGGACCGCCGAAATCGGCGGACGTATTACCGGCCTTGTCGTCGACCACGGCCTGCGCCGGGGCTCGGCCGATGAAGCGGCCCGGACGCACGAGACGCTCGGCCGGTCGGGCGTCGCTGCAATCGTGCTGAAAGCATCGGGCCGGCCGCGGAAAAATATCCAGGCCTGGGCACGCGCCGTTCGATACGCCCTGATGGCGGACTGGTGCCGTGACGCCGGCGTACTCCACCTGCTGGTTGCGCATCAACGCGACGACCAGGCGGAAACGCTGCTCGCCAACCTGACGCGCGGCGCGGGCCTGCAGGGCATGGCAGGCATGACCGTCGTACGCGATCTGCCGGCCTGCCGGATCCTCCGGCCGCTGCTCGATGTGCCGCGCAGCCGGCTGACGGCAACCCTTGAGGCCCGAAATGCCGAATGGATCGACGATCCGTCGAACCGGGACCGGCGCTTTCGGCGGGTCCGGCTGCGAGAGCGGCTGGTCCGCGGCAGCGAAGGTCCGGAACTGGCGGCGCGGGCGGTTGCCGCCGGAAGGGCACGGCAACGCTTCGATCGCCGGGTTGCCGATTTTCTGGTGGCTTCGGTCTGCCTGGACGGCCCACAGGTCGGGCTCGACCGCACGGCGTTGCGGAATACCGAACCGGAAGTTGCCGCCGCCGCCGTTGCCGCGCTGGTCCGCTGGACGGGCGGCGCGCCGCCGCCCCGGCAGAGCCGGCTGGCGCACACGATAGACTGGCTGTGCGGCGAATCCCGGCGCGGCCGCAGGACGGTCGGTGGATGCGCCATCGATCTGGAAGGCGGCAGGGCGATTCTGACCCCCGAGCCCGGGCGGACGGATGGCGGCGCGCACCGAAGCGACGCGGCGGACCGCCCTGCCCTCGCACCCGCAGCCTTTGTTCCCGATGCGGGCACTCCGCCCGTCCCGGCGCCGGAGCCGAATGCCGCCGACGCGCCGTTTCCGGCGCTTGCGCCGGCTGGACTCGATCCCACATTCCCTTATCTAGAGGAGACGGTCCGCCGCCGGGCGCGCGCCCGTCACAAGCCTCAATTTTCGAAAGGCGTGGCTTCGTGAATAATTTCGGCAGAAATCTTGCCATGTGGCTGGTGATCGGCGTGCTGCTGATCGCCCTGTTCAATCTGTTCCAGGGCGGCTCCAGCCGAAACGCGGCAAGTGAGATGTCGTATTCCGAATTCATCGGCCAGGTGGATGGCGGCAATGTCCGGGAAGTCGTTATCCAGGGCGAGAAGATCAAAGGGGTCCTGCGCAGCGGACGGACCTTCGAAGTGACCAGCCCGGCGGATCCGAAGCTGGTCGAGCGGCTGATCGAGAAAAAGGTCGGCGTCCGCGCCGAGCCGAAAGAAAAGGAGATGCACCCGCTGCTCTCCATCTTCGTGTCCTGGCTGCCGATTATCCTGATTATCGCCGTGTGGATTTTCTTCATGCGGCAGATGCAATCGGGGACCGGCCGGGCCATGGGCTTCGGCAAGTCGCGCGCGCGCCTCCTGACCGAGCGCACCGGCCGGGTCACGTTCGAGGATGTGGCCGGCGTCGAGGAGGCGAAACAGGAAGTCGAGGAGATCGTCGAGTTCCTGCGCGATCCGCAGAAGTTCCAGCGCCTGGGCGGCAAGATTCCCAAGGGTGTGCTGCTGGTCGGCCCGCCCGGCACCGGCAAGACCCTCCTTGCCCGCGCGATCGCCGGCGAGGCCAATGTGCCCTTCTTCACCATCTCGGGCTCGGACTTTGTCGAGATGTTCGTTGGCGTCGGCGCCAGCCGGGTGCGCGACATGTTCGAACAGGGCAAGAAGAACGCGCCTTGCCTGGTCTTCATCGACGAGATCGACGCGGTAGGCCGCCACCGTGGCGCAGGTCTCGGCGGCGGCAACGACGAGCGCGAGCAGACGCTGAACCAGCTGCTGGTCGAGATGGACGGCTTCGAGGCCAACGAGGGCGTCATCCTGATCGCCGCGACCAACCGGCCGGACGTGCTGGATCCGGCGCTGCTGCGCCCGGGCCGGTTCGACCGTCAGGTCGTCGTGCCGAATCCGGACATCGCCGGGCGCGAGAAGATCCTGAAGGTCCATATGCGGCGCATTCCGCTCGGCCAGGATGTGAACGCTTCGGTGATCGCCCGCGGCACGCCGGGCTTCTCCGGCGCCGACCTCGCCAACCTGGTGAACGAGGCGGCGCTGCTCGCTGCCCGCAAAAACAAGCGTGTCGTCGGCATGCTGGAGTTGGAGGAAGCCAAGGACAAGGTCCTGATGGGCGCCGAACGCCGGTCGATGGTGATGACCGAGGAAGAGAAGGAAATGACCGCCTATCACGAGGCCGGTCATGCCCTGATCGCCGTGCACCAGGAATATCACGACCCGCTGCACAAGGTGACGATCATCCCGCGCGGCCGTGCGCTGGGCGTGACCATGTCGCTGCCCGAGCGGGACAAGTATGCCTATGCCGAGCGCGAATTGAAGGCGAAGATCGCCATGACCTTCGGCGGCCGGATCGCCGAAGAGTTGATCTACGGCAAGGACGCGGTCACGACCGGCGCGACCAACGATATCCAGCAGGCGACCAACCTGGCGCGCAAGATGGTCACCGAGTTCGGTTTCTCCGACAAGCTGGGACCGCTGCGCTACGAGGATAACCAGGAAGAGGTTTTCCTCGGCCACTCCGTGACCCAGCACAAGAATGTCTCGGACAAGACCGCCGAGACGATTGACAATGAAGTGCGCCGGCTGGTCGAAGAAGGCGAGGCCACAGCGCGCGAAATCCTGACTACCCATATGGATGAGCTGCACGCGCTTGCCAGCGGCCTCCTCGAATTCGAGACGCTCAGTGCGGCCGAGATCGACAAGCTGCTGAAAGGCGAGAAGATCGTCCGGCCGGACGAGAGCGACGAAGCCCAGGCGGCCCGGGAAGCCGGCCGGCCGCGCCGCACCAGCGTTCCGACCAGCAACCCGCTGGAGCCGGACGGCGGCATGGCGCCGGAACCGCAGACCTAGGGCCGCCGGTCGGCACCGGACTTCAGCAGGTAAGTACGCCGCAGCCGTTTTCGCCTCGGGGCCGGCCGCAGGAGCATCGGGCGAAGCGGTCCGCCCGGAGGAAACAGGCAGCGATGACACCGACTATCGACCGCGCGCTGACCGAGCTGCAATTCAACGCCGACGGGTTGATCCCCTGCATTGCGCAGCAGCACGACAGCGGCGAAGTGCTGATGATGGCCTGGATGAATGCCGATGCCGTGCGCGAAACGCTGACGACCCGGAGGGTCTGTTACTGGTCCCGCTCGCGCCGCAGCCTGTGGCGCAAGGGCGAGACCTCGGGCCATGTCCAGCGGCTGATCGACTTCCGCTACGACTGCGACGGCGACACCGTCCTGCTGCTGGTCGACCAGACCGGCCCCGCCTGCCACACAAACCGGCCCAACTGCTTCTTCCGGGCCGTCCGCCCCGAGGGCATCGCGACGCTCTCCGAGCCTATGGCGGCGCCTGCCTGAAACGTGTCCGTTTCGATCGGAACCGCCGACGCTGCTCAGGAGCGCCCTTCGATACGCCCCTTCGGGGCTGCCCAGGGTGAGAACTTTCTTGAATCCCCTCCTCCCGAGCAGGCGCGCAAGCGCCGTACCGAGGCGCGCGCTTCCCTACGGGTCCAACAATAGCAGGTACGTTCCAGCCGCTTCCGGGAGTTGTACCGGTTCGACCGGTTTACATGGCGGTTCGCCGGGCCGATGATGGCGCCACAGAGGAGAACCCGACCATGACGACAGCAGATGCCCGTCCGCCGGTCTTCGGCGTCCATCACACCGCCTACCGCTGCCGCGACGCCGAGGAAACCCGCACCTTCTACGAGGACAAGCTGGGCTTCCCGATGACCCTGGCGCTGGAAATCGAGGAAGAGCCGTCGACGGGCAATCCACTCAAATATCTGCACGTCTTCTTCGAAATCGGCAGCCACAAGGCGGACGAGCCCAACTACATCGCCTTCTTCGAACTGCCGGATACACCGGCGGACGAAACGACCTTCGCCCAGAAATGGGGCTTCGACCTGCATCTCGCCATGCGGGTAAACGGCCACGACGACCTGGCGGCGTGGAAAGCCAGGCTGAAAGCGCACGATATCCCGATTAAGGGCCCGATCGACCACGGCATCTGCAGCTCGATCTATTTCAGCGACCCGAACGGCTACGTTCTGGAATTCGCCGCGGAGAACGACGACGAACGCGCCGTGCTGGCGCAGGAAGCCGCGGACGCGCGGGCCAACCTGGCGAAGTGGCAAGCCTGGAAGGCGGCGAGATAAGCCCGCCAGCCGCCGCTATTTCCCCCGCCGGTCCTCGACCCGTTTCGCCTTCATCTCGGTCTTCGGGAAGGTGTCGGGCGGCACTACATCGACCTCGACGCGCACCTCGATCCGGCTGGTCACCGCGTTGCGCACAGCGGCGATGACGCCGTCCGGGCCGGCATGGTCGGCATGCTCGACCTGGATGCGCATGAAGTCGATGCCTTCCGTGGTGGTATCCAGCCAAACCATATATTCGTCACCCACACCTTCGACGGCGCGCACCCCCTCCTCGATCACGCTCGGATAGAATTTGACGCCACGCAGCACGATCAGGTCATCGGCGCGCCCCTGGAAACCGCCGAGCGCGCGGACATGGGTCCGCCCGCAGGCGCACGGCGCAGTATCGAAGCGGGTATAGTCACCGACGACGAAGCGCAGATGGCTCGAGCTTTCCGAGTTCATATTGGTGCAGACGGTGATGCCGCGTTCGCCCTCCGGCACGATCGCCATGCCGTTGTCCGGATCGCACAGTTCCCAGACCTGGATGTCTTCCATCAGATGTGTCTGGACCGTGCCGTCGTCGCGCACCGGATGGCTGCACGAGAAGCCGCCGGAATGGGGCGAGGCCTCGGTACAGCCGTAGAATTCCACCACCTGGGCGCCCCACATCTCTTCCAGACGCCGGCGCGTCGCCGCGATGCCGGCCGCCGGCTCGCCGCCGGTGAAGAGCCTCGTCACCGACGTTTCCGCCGGGTCGTGCCCGAGCTCGCGCATGACATGGCCGAGGCGCAGCAGCTGCGATGGCAGGGTCGCCAGGATGGTCGGCCGGTAGCGCAGGATGAAATTGCAGCGCAACTCCGCGGTCAGGCCGCCGCCCGGAATGCAGGGCACGCCCATATGGGCGAGCGCGTGCAGCACGCCCCAGCCCCAGACATGCGGGCCGAAGCCGACGACCAGGAACACCTTCTCTCCCGGCCGCGCGCCGAGCGACCACAGCGCGCGGCTGTTCGCCCATTTCCAGTATTCGAGATCGGTCTTCGAATAGCGGAAGACCCGCGGCGTGCCGGTCGAGCCGGAGGTCGGGAAAATCGTCCAGCCGCGGTCGTTCCAGATCTCGTCGTCATGGGTGGAGTAGGTGCCCCAGGGCGGATGGGCCGCCATGTCAGCGACCATCTCCTTCTTGTCGACCGGGCGCCATTTCGGCAGGTCGTCGACCGTCCGAATGTCATCCGGCGTCATGCCCGCCTCTTCGAACCGGCGGCGGTAGAAGGCGCTGTTTTCATACAGAAACGGCGACAGCTTCTCCAGCTTGGCGTCCTGGATCGCCCGGATATCGTCGCGTGACGCGGTCTCCAGGCTCGGCGACCAATAGTCTGCCGAGCCCGGCTCGGCGAAGTCCCTGCGGTGCCTTTCGAGAACCGCCATATAAGCGTGGCGTGTGGCGGCAGCGCGGTGTTCGGTCATGGCAGTCGCGGCTTGCTGTAGAGCGGCCGAAGATAAGCGCAACGCCGGGGCCGGGGCAAACCCGGCAACGGGCGTCCGCCCTTCACGGCCCGGACATCATCGCCGCTATCCTGCGGTGGAGTCCCTGGAGCGCCGGCTCGTTGCGGCCGTAGACGACCTCTTTCGCATGGCCGCTGGCGAAACCGGCATAGGCCGATTCGGCCACTGCGAAATCCTCGTTTTCGACGGTTCGCACGGCCAGATCGAGATTGGCGTCCCAGTGGCGGCGGGCCTTTTCGCTCTCCGCCGGCTCAGGAATGTAGAGGTCGAGATAGACTTCCGTCCGGTCGACCCGGCCGCCGCGCGGAAAGATACGCCACACTTCGGCATGGTCCTGCTGCATGACGAAGACCGCGTTGGGCGGCAGGTAGTAGACGATCGCGGAATGCCAGACCGCATCCCATTCCGCTTCCGGCCGGCCGCGCATCTCGACGATCGAGCGACGCGGCAGGAACTCCCGGAAGCTGGCGCCGAATTCGTCGTACAGGCAGAGGTTGGGGAAAAAGATCGGCGCCACCGTCTGCTTGTGCAGGACGGCGAAATGGTACGGTTCCATGAAGGTGTCGAGCGCCATCTTCCAGTTTATCGCCGGGGTCATGCGGTGGCTGGAATAGTAGTGGTAGCCGCCAAGGCTGTAACCGGCGAACTCGGCAGACAGGCCGTCCAGCGATTCGCCGGGATCGGGCGGCGTCTCGCCCGACAGCCGGATCCAGATCAGACCGCCGGCTTCGGTGCATGGCAGGACCGCCAGCGTGCAGTCGGCAAGGTCCGCGCCGTCGAAGCTGTCGCGATCCGGCACGCCGGTCAGGCGGCCGTCCGCGCCATAGGCCCAGCCGTGATAGGGACAGGCGAAGCCGCGCCGCACCGCGCCCGCCCCGTCGAGCAGGCGGGTGCCGCGGTGGCGGCAACTGTTGAGAAAGGCCCGCGCCACGCCATCCTCGCCGCGCATCAGCAGGACCGGCACGCCGGCCAGATCCTCCGCCAGATAACTGCCAGGCTCCGGCAGGCGCCCCGAAAGGCATGCCAGCAAGGTCTTCCGGCGCAGGATGCCGGCCATCTCCGCCTCGAACCTGGCCGGATCGGTGTAGAGGCCGACAGTATTGCGCATCACCTCGGGCGCCCGGTCGGTCGTACCGGCGTCCAGATGGGCGAAGACGCGCCGGATCAGCGCTCGATGAGTTCCAACCAGCAATGCTCTGCTCGACTATCGATAAGGCGCAGACAAATCCGCATTCGGCCGCGCACGGACAATCTTGTTGACCGTTTTTCGCCAAATCACGCTATAAGGGCAAGGGTTTGGCTGCCGCAATCGTCTGAATAACGCGATAAAGCGGTCAAGCGGGAAGGACCTTTGGAACCCTAGGGAGGGACGTCATGAGAAAACTCGTAATCGGGACCGTCGCGGCAACGGCCCTTGCGGCCGGCCTCGCCGCGCCGGCGCAGGCAGAGAATTTCCGCATCGGCTTCCTCAACACGCTGTCCGGCGGCGCCGCCGTTCTCGGCAAGGCGCAGCTGGCCGGCTGGCAGCTCGGCCTCGAACTGGAAGGCTGGAAGAAAAATGGCGACAAGCTGGGCGGTGTGCCGACGGACATCTGGATCGCTGACGACCAGCGCAAGGCGGACGTCGGGCTGCGCGCTGTGCGCAAATGGCTCAAGTCGCAGAAAGTCCATATGGTGTCCGGCGTGATCTGGTCGCACATCCTCGCCGCAGTGCAGCGCCCGGTAACCCGCGCCAAGCGGATCATGATGAGCAACAATGCCGGATGGTCCGGCATGGCAGGCAAGAACTGCAGCCCCTACTTCATTTCGAGCTCGTTCCAGAACGATGAGGCCGCCGAGGCCATGGGCGAGCTGTTGAACCTCGAAGGTCTGAAGAAGGTGTTCATGATGGCGCCGAACTATCAGGCCGGCAAGGACATGCTGAACGGCTTCCAGCGCACCTACAAGGACGGCAAGGTCGTCGGCCGCATTCTGTTCAAACTTGGTACGCGCGACTATCAGGCCGAAATCAGCAAGGTGCGCGCCAGCGGCGCCGATTCGGTGTTCATCTTCGCACCCGGCGGCATGGGCATCGCCTTCATGAAACAATGGGCGGCCTCCGGCGCCGGCCAGACGGTGAAGCTCTACACCAACTACGCTGTCGACTATCTGACCATCAAGCCGATCGGCAAGGCGGCAGTGGGCACGTTCCACACCCTGCACTGGGGCCCGAACCTGGACAATCCGCGCAATGCCGAGTTCATCAAAGCCTTCATGGCGAAGAACAAGCGGATGCCGGACATGTTCGCCCTGCAGGCCTATGACGGCGCGCGCAAAATTGCTGACGGCCTGCGCGGCGTGAAGGGCAACTTCAAGAACCTGAAAAACCTGGTCAAGACGATGCGGGCCCAGGGGCTCAATTCGGTGCGCGGCCAGCTGAAATACAATGTCAACGGCTTCCTGATTCAGCCCTGGTACAAACGCTCGGTAACGCTCGATTCCAAGGGTGTGCCGCAAATCCAGGTGAACCAGATGGTGACGTTCACGCCGGACAGCTTTGGCAGCAAGTGCCCGAAGAAGAGCTGGAACTGATCCTCATTTCCGTTTGACTCGGAAGGGCGCCCTCAGGGGCGCCCTTTTTCTTTGGCCGCGCCGGAGTGGCAGTTTCCCCAAGCGCTTCAGCCCCGGCCGATATGGGGCATCTTGGTTGCCATGACGGTCATGAAGAGCGCGTTGGCGTCGAGCGGCAGATTGGCCATGTGCAGGACCGACGTGGCGACATGCGCCACATCCATGCGCGGCTCGACCGTCTTCTGGCCGTTCGCCTGCAGGATGCCTTCGGCCATGACCTCCGTCATCTCTGTCACCGCGTTACCGATGTCGATCTGGCAGGCGGTGATGTCGTCGGGCCGGCCGTCCAGCGCGATACATTTGGTCAGGCCGGTCAGCGCGTGCTTGGTCGAGGTGTAGGGGGCGGTGAAGGGCCGCGGCGTGTGGGCGGAAATCGACCCGTTGTTGATGATCCGCCCGCCTTTCGGGTCCTGTGCCTTCATGATGCGGATCGCGTGCTGGGCGCAGACGAAACAGGCGGTCAGGTTGAGGTCGACCACGCCTCGCCACTGCTGCGGCGTCAGTTCTTCCATCGGCACCTGCGGCGCGCCGCGGCCGGCGTTGTTGAACAGCACGTCGAGCCGGCCGAATTCGTCGACGGTGCGCGCAAACAGCCGGGCGACCTGGTCGTCGTCAGTCACGTCCGTCGGCAGCGCCAGCATCCGGCCGCCGCCGTCGGCGGCCCGCGCCACCGTTATGTCCAGCTCTTCCGCGCGCCGGCCGGCCAGCGCCACATCGTAGCCGTCGGCCTGCATCTCCAGCGCCACAGCCCGGCCAATACCGGAGCCCGCGCCGGTGACGATGGCCGTTCTGGGGGCGGATCGTGTGTGTGACATGGCTCGGCTCCTGTGGCTTCGTTCGAACGATCAGCGTCGCAGCCCGGTTTACGAAGACCGGCGAATCCGGTCAATCGCGGCGGGCTGCGCGCTTTCGTTCAACCGGCGCTCTTCGCCATGCTGTCGGGCAGGAACATGACGATGTCCGGGAAGACGACGATCAGGAAAACCGCGAACACCATGACCAGGAACAGCGGCAGCGAAACTTTCGCGATATAGCCGATATTGTGCCCTGTCATGCCCTGCAGCACGAAGAGGTTGAAGCCGATCGGCGGCGTAATCTGTGCCATCTCGACGACGACGACCAGGAAAATGCCGAACCAGATCAGGTCGATCCCGGCCTGCAGGATCATCGGCTCGACGATCGCCATGGTCAGCACGACAGCAGAGATGCCGTCGAGGAAGCAGCCGAGCAGGATATAGAAGATCGTCAGGGCGAGGATCAGTTCGTACTTGCTGAGGTTGAAGTCTGCGATCCATGTCGCCAGACCGCGCGGCAGGCCGGTGAAGCCCATCGCCAGGGTGAGGAAAGCCGCGCCTGCGAGGATCAGCGCGATCATCGCGGAGGTGCGCGTGGCGCCCAGCAGCGATTCCCGGAAGGTCTCCCAGGAGAGCGAGCCCTGGATCGCCGACAGGCCCAGCGCGCCGACGACGCCGAATACCGCCGCTTCGGTAGCCGTCGCGAGCCCGCCGTATATCGAGCCCAGCACGCCGGCGATCAGGAGCAGGACCGGGATGAGATAGAGCGACTGGCTGAGCTTCTCTCCAAAGGGCCGCCGCGGCTCGGCCGGCGGCATTTTCGACGGGCGCAGCAGCGACCAGCCGATCACATAGGCCATGAACAGGCTCGCCAGTACGATTCCCGGCACTACGCCGGCAATGAACAGCTTGGAAATCGACTGGTTCACCGTCACGCCGTAGACGATCAGGATGATCGACGGTGGGATCAGCAGGCCGAGCGTCCCGGCGCCGGACAGCGTGCCGATCACCAGGTCCTCGGGATATTTTCGCGACCGCAATTCCGGGATCGACATCTTGCCAACCGTCGCTACGGTCGCGGCAGACGAGCCGGATATCGCCGCAAAAATCGTGCAGCCGATAATATTGGTGTGGAGCAGCCGGCCGGGCAGCCGGTTCATCCAGGGAGACAGGCCCTTGAACAGGTCTTCCGACAACCGGGTCCGGAAGAGGATCTCGCCCATCCAGATGAAGAGCGGCAGGGCGGTGAGCGTCCAGCTCGCCGAACTCGACCAGATCACCGTCATCATTCGGTCGCCGATCTGGCCGAAGGTACCGGGGGCGAACAGCATCATTCCGGTGAAGGCGACACCGATCAGCGAAAATCCGACCCAGACCCCGCTGCCGAGCAGGAACAGCAACACGCCGAGGAAGACGACCGTGGCGTAGATGTGCTCCATGGCCGGGCGCCCTACTCCGCTGTTGCCATGGCGTCGGCGCTGCGCTGATCGCCGATGTCGCCGCCGCGCAAGACATCGACGAGCCGGTGCAGCACGCACATGAACAGCACCGTGGAGCCGAGCGCGAGGGCGGTCTGCGGGATCCACAGCAGCATCCGGTCCGTGCTTTCGCTGACATCCTCCAGGTCCCAGGAGACGGCGACCAGCTTCACGGCGTACCAGCAGACGAAACCGGTCACGAAAGCGGAGGCGGCGAGGCACCAGATTTCGGCCACGCGCCGGGCCTGCCCCGTCAGCCGGCCGATGATCGCCGACATGCGGATATGGGCCCGATGGCCGAATGTGTAGGCGAAGGCGAAAAAGGCCGAGGCCGCCATCGAATAGCCGGCGTAGGCCTTGAGACCCGGCACATAGATGGCAGCGACCCGCGAGCCGATCTCCAGCAGGATCAGCAGGCCGATCAGGATCAGGAAGCAGGCACCAATCAGCCCGCAGATCCGGTACAGGCCGGCCGCAATCCGGCCCGCCGGCGGCGCGAGCGCGGCAGCCAAAGCAAATGCGCCGGCAGCGATAACCGCCGCCAACGGCCCGTAGTCCAGGATGAAATCGGTCATCCGCCGGGAGCAGCGGGGCCGGGAAGCGCGGAACCGGGAGGCGCGCCGGCCCGGCCCCGCAATCCCGGGAAAATCGCTATTTCATCTCCTTGTAGGCAGCGATAACCGCCTTGCCGTCGTCGCCTGCACGCTTCAGCCATTCCGTCATCATCGTGTTGCCGAGAGCGCGGAACTCCTTGGCCAAAGCGGCGCTCGGCGGTCCTACCTCCATGCCGTTCTTGGCGAGCTGGGTCTTGTACCAGTCGGCGAGGCGCTGGGCCTCCGCCCAACCGGCTTTCTCGGCCGCCGCCGCCGCCTTGGTAATCGCGGCCCTGCCGGCGTCGTCCAGGCCGTCCCACGCCTTGGTATTCACGATCACCATGTTCTTCGGCAGCCAGGCCTGGGTGTCGTACCAGTATTTGACATGCTCCCAGATCTTCCGGTCGTAGCCAGTCGAGCCGGAGGAAATCATCGAATCGGCGACGCCCGTGGCGAAGGCCTGGGAGAGTTCGGCCGCCTCAATCTTGGTCGGAATCGCGCCCATCAGGGTCGCCAGGCGGGCCGTCGCGGCGTTATAGGCGCGGAACTTGACGCCCTTCATGTCGGCGACCGACATGACCGGCTTCTTGTTGTACAGGCCTTGCGGCGGCCACGGCACGGCATACAGCATCCGCACGCGCTTCTTGGCCAGGATCTTCTGCAGCACCGGCAGCGATGCCTTGTGCAGCTTCATCGCATCGCCGAAGGAGGTGGCGAGGAATGGCAGGGCGTCGATCTCGAACAGCGGGCTCTCGTTGCCCAGCGCCGAGATCAGCCGCTCGCCGATCGGCGCCTGCCCGGTGCGGATGGCGCGGAAAATCTCGCCGCCCTTGAACAGCGAGCCGCCCGCATGGGTGACGATGTCGATCTTGCCGCCGCTGTTGGCCTTGACCATTTCCGCGAACTTCGCGGCGTTCTTGGAGTGATAGTTGGAAGCCGAATAGGCCAGCGGCATGTCCCATTTCTCGGCTTGGGCCGGAACCGCGGCCAGGACGAGCGCCGAGGCGCCGAGAAGCGCCGTGCGAAGTACAGGGTTCATGTAGGATGTCTCCTTCCCGAAACGTGGCGGCAGGTCGGTTTGCCGACCGCTCGGCCTACCTTTTCACACGATACGGCGCCATGTCGAAATTCGGTGTCGCACCCGCGATCAGGTCGGCGATCAGGCGGCCGGTGCGCGCCCCGCCGGTCAGGCCGACATGGTGATGGCCGAACGCCGTATAGACGTTGGGATGCTCCGGCACGGCGCCGATATAGGGAATGCTGTCGGCCGGCGCCGGGCGGTGGCCCAGCCACTCGGTCTCGCACCGCCAGTTCATGCCGGGAAAGGCCGTGATGCCGGCACGGACCGCGCGCAGCGGCGCCCGGCGCGGCCCGGCGTCCAGCCCACCGAATTCGACCAGGCCGGCAAAGCGGACCCGGCCGCTCATCGGCGTAACGGCGATCTTGCGGTCGCTCAGCATTACGGGCTTTGCCGGACCGCCCTCCGGCGTCCACAGTTCGACATGATAGCCGCGTTCGCTTTCGAGCGGAATGTTCAGCCCCAGCGGCTTCAGAACCCGCGCCGACCAGGCGCCGGCAGCGACCAGGATCTTGTCGGCCCGGATGACCCTGTCGCCGAAGCGCACACCGGCGACCCCACCGCCGGACCGCTCGAAACCGGTGAATGCCGCCTGCAGGATTTCGCCGCCCGCCGCAGCGAAGCTCCGGGCGAGCGCCTTCACATAGTCGCCCGGCCCGTCGATCATGCCGTGCCCGGCCTCCAGCGCGGCAACGAACCTGTATCCGGGGCCGAGCGCCGGTTCGAGCCGGCTGACCGCATCGCCCTCGTATTCCCGCCAGCGGATACCCTGCTCGCGGCGGACCGCCCAGCCGTAGCCGTCGGCTTCGAACGCCGCCCGGTCCCGGTAGGCGAAAAGATAGGGTTGCGCACGGATATGCGCTTCGGCCGGCGCGCCGCGCGCCAGAGCCAGATGCTCCTCCAGGCTGTCGCCGATAATCGGCATCAGGGCACCGGCAATCCGGCGGACGCTACGGTCGGTCCCGTTGGCGAGATAGCGGGGCAGCCAAGGCAACAGCACGGGCAAATAGGACCAGCGCAGGAACAACGGCCCTTTTCCGCGCAGCAGCATGCCGGGCGCTTTCCTCATCAGGCCCGGCACGGGAACCGGCACCACGGCCCCCGGCACCAGAATGCCGGCATTGCCGAAGGATGCGCCCTCGCCCGGCTCCTGCCGGTCCACCAGGGTCACGCGCAGGCCCCGGCGCTGCAGGTTCAGCGCCGCGCTCACGCCGACGATTCCTGCGCCGACGACGATTACCTGGGTGTCGGACGTCACGGCCGCACCCTGCGGCGGTGCGGCCTACCTGTGCCCATATTTTCGCACTTCCCGCGGCGTCGCCTCGAAATGCACCTTGAAACGGCGGTTGAAGTAGGAAAGGTCGGAGAAGCCGTTGCGGTAGGCGATTTCGGCGATCGATGTCCGCGCGTGCTCCGGCGCGGACAGATCCGCGGCCGTCCGTTCGAGTCGGCTCTGCAGGATGTAGCGGGAAAAACTGTTGCCGGTCGTCTCGAAGAGCTTATGGACATAGCGCTTGCCGATGCCGAACCGCGCAGCGACCCCGCCGACCGAAAGGCCCGGATCGTGCAGCCGGCTCTCGACATGTTCCAGGATGGCCGCCAACAGGGCCGGACGGAGCGTTTCGGGCGAAACATCCGGTTCGCTGTTCGCCGCACAGGCCTGCGCCGCCAGCCGGATCAGGCTCTCCATCATAAGGCTGGCATCGGCGGGGTCGACGGCGCGGGCGCCTCGGTTGAGGGTGCGGGCGGCCGCCGCGATCAGCGGGCCGAGAAACGGATTGTCCGAAACCCGGCGGATACCGGGTATCTCCCGGTCGGCAAACGACTCCTCGACCAGGCAACGCGGCAGCCAGAAGGAGGCGACGCTCATATCGCGCCCGGCCGGGTGTAATATCCGGAAGGGCAGGTCGCTACCGAAGAGGGCAACCTGACCCGGCGCCAGCCGGACCGACCGGCTCTTCTGCTCGATGACGCATTCCGATTTGAGCTGGATATTCAGGAAAAAGCACTGTTCGGCCGTCCGCCGGATCTGCGCCGGCGTCCGCCGCACATGGTGCGGCGTGCCGCGAACGCGGTTTACCGCGCCATCGGCCAGCGGCACCGATTCGACGACGGCGTCGAACGGACCCGAACGATCGTGTTCCGGCGACAAATCCATAAAGGCTTCGCAGACCGCTTCGCGAAAATAGGAGAAGCGTTCCGGTGCCTCGACATCCGAGGTGCGCCAGACTTCGTACCGCCTCTTGCGCGCACTGGATGCCTGTCCGGCCTCGCGGGTCATGGAAGGTTCCCTCGAGTCCCATTGCGGTGCGCTGTGGGCCAAGAACCGGCCCGGCGCTCCTGTCAGGATAAGGCAGAGCGATGGCCGGGGCAATTCTGCGGTCACCGCATGTACGGCGGAATAGCCGGCGGTGCGCGTCCGCCAGCCAGCATTCGGGAGTGAGAGAGCAGACCGATGACCATCCACCGCAGACAGTTCATGCAAGGAGCGAGCGCAGCGGGCGCGCTGGCCACGGTTCCGACAACCGTACTGGCCGCCGACGCCGCCAGGCCCGCCGGGACACCGAAACAGGAGGCAAACATGACGACATTTGTGCTGATTCACGGCGCCTGGCACTATGGCGCGTTGTGGGAGGACGTTGCGAAACCGTTGCGCAAGGCCGGACACGTTGTCCACACCCCGACCCTGGCCGGCAACGGGCCCGGCAACGACGTCGACCGGACCGTCGGGCACAGCGACGCCGTCAAGTCCGCCGTCGATTATGTCATGGAAAACGACCTGAAGGATTTCGTGCTCCTCGGACATTCCTACGGCGGCACGATCGTCTCCCGGATGGCGGAGGAAATGCCGGACCGCATCCGCCGGCTGATCTACTGGAACGCCTTCGTGCTGAACGATGGCGAATCGATCGAAGCGGTCAGCCCGCCGCATTACAAGCAGCTGATGGATGCGATCGCGGGCTCGGGCTCCTACGGCCCGGGCGCCGTGAAACTGCCTTTCCCGGTGTGGCGCGAGGCGTTCATGAACGATGCGGACCTTGCGCTCGCCCAGAAGACCTACGAACTGACGACGCCGCATCCGCTGCGGACGCTGACCGACCGGGTGGCGCTGAAATCCTTCCATACACTGAAGGTGCCGCGCTCCTACATCAACTGCATGGAAGACATCGCCATGCCGCCGGGAGATTTCGCCTGGCATCCGCGGTTCACGGCGCGCCTGGGCCTGTGCCGGCTGGTGCAGATGCCCGGCGGTCACGAAGCCTGCTTCACCAATCCGGAACTGCTCGCCGCCAAGATCGTCGAAGCCGGCCGGGACTGAGCAGCGTCCCCGCAGCGCGCCGCTTCGCCGCCCCGGCGCCGATTGACAGGGCTGCCGCCGCCCTCTGCTTCCGCGCATCGATCCTGCTGACGCGGGCGCCGGCTGGGGCACTCTGAGCCGGAAACGGTGCCGGGGCATTCGCTGCTGCCCGGACGGAGTTACCCCCAACTTATCACCCCGGACAGCGCGGAGCTTCGATCCGGGATCCAGCCTGTCGAGGCGCCTGCGGGCTGCGCCGGTAGTGCTGGGCCCCGCAACAAGGCCGGGGCGACAATGCGGGCCCGTGACCGCGCCCATGAGTTTCGACTCGAAACCTCTGGCATGAGTACCGCAGGGCGGCCCCTTCCTGCGTGGATGCCTTGCAGCTGCCGAACGCAAAACGACAGGCGCACGCAGGTGCGTTGGAGGCCTGTACCGACAAGCCGCTCGTAAATTCTCCCGTGACTTGCCTGCCAGGCGGGGAAAGACAGGTATAGCCAATTCAGCCAATAGTGCCGTTCCGGGCGGGCCGTTTACTGTCGCCGCTCGCCAAACAGCCCTGGATCGAGTCGGTTCCAAAAGCACTGGGCGAAGCACTCGGATATGTCTTTCAAGTAAAATGTATGCCGGGCAAATATCCATGACCCGGCAGCCGTCCGATGCGCAACACCTATAAGTAATTGCTTGTCTCGCCATAAAAAACTCATTGTTGTTCGCAACTCGCCCGCTCCCACCTGAAAGGTCAGCGCATCCGTTTTCGATGCGGACTCGAAAACACAATGCAAGGGAGCCGGGTAATGACTGCGCCGGAATTCGTCGCAACAATCCGCCAGCGCTTGCGGACCGGGCGCTCCTTCGGCCGCAACGTGCCCACACTCGCGCCGTGCCGCGAGGCTTCGGGTCCACCGCCCTGGGTCCCGCGGGGCCGTCGCGCTCCGCTGCCGGAGCCCGAAACGGGCTTCGCGCATGAGGCTCCCGATCCCGCCGCAGCGCCGCGCACGGCCTCCCGTGCGCGGTGTTTTCGTTTCCGGTGGAACCAACTCGTGACCGACGGTCACACCGTTGCCGCAGCGCCCCAGATCGCCGCCCCCGGAACACGAAGCCGGCGCCGACCGGTCTTCAATCCTCCGATCGTCGCTCTGCGACGCACCGTCCCGGCCCTGATTGCCGCGGCGATGCTGCTCGGCGCCGGCGCGCCGGTCCGTGCGTTCCCCGGACTCGACAGACCGAGCGTGAGCATCGCCGCGGTGCGCGGTTCTTACGGCTTCGGGATTGACGATGTCATCTTCAGGCTGAGGCGCGCGGGTCCGGCGGACGACGCGATCTCGGTTCGGGTTTCGCTCACCCAGGCCCACCTTTACCTGCCGACCGACCGGCTCAACGCGGTCGTACGGTTCGGCGCGGGCAAGAGGGATGCGGAGTTCCGCATACGGGCACGACGGTTCAACGGTCCGGCGACGCACTCGGGCGCGCTGAGTGCGACGCTGGTCGCTGCGTTCGACTACACGGTGGGGTACCCGGACAGCGCGCAAACCCGCATGGTGGTCAAGAATCCGGCGATCACGGTCCGCCCGGAGCAGGCCTCCTACACCGTCGAGCCCGACGACGGGGCGGTCCGGGTGACGTTCGTGGCCCGCACCGAGGGCGAGTTGCCCCGGCCCGGCAAGGCTTTCTCCCTCGCGGTGTCCTCGAAAGCCGCATCCGACGAGACGGCAGCGCGCCGCGTAGCCAGGGGCGTGTCGCAGACGGTCGAATTCAAGCCGCGCAACTTCGTTTCCACGGGCGGAAAATGGGAAGCGAGCAGGACGGTCTCTATCTCGATGGCCGGAACCGCCGAGGGTCTGGAAGTGATGTTCAAGCGCGCGGCGTCGACTCCGGAGCGAATCCGGCCGCGCAATTCCGACGGCACCGCCTGCACGGACGATGTCTGCATGGTGCCGGTGTTCATGGCCCAGCGCGACGAACCGACGCTCACCATCGCGGCCGGGCGGGAGAGCTACGGCTTCGGGATCGACCCCGTGGTCTTCACCGTCACACGCAACGGAACCGCCGAAGGGGAGATCGGCGGCCTGGTGACGCTCACGCAGGACCAAAATTTCGTGAGTAGCGTTTCCCGGACGAGCTTCACCATTCCAGCAAACGAGACGAGCACGGACGTCGAGCTATTCCGGTCGCTCTTTGACGGCGACGCAACGCAGTCCGGCGATCTGACCGCGACCATCGAGGCAGGGGATGGATACGCGGTCGGCATGCCGGGCTCGGCGACGGTCCGGATTGTCGTGGCGGACCCGGCAGTCACGGTGCGGGCGGAGCGGGCCGCCTACCGCTTCGCCGAGGGGGTCGGCGAGGCAACCATCGCGGTCGTCGCGCGCACCGCGCCCGGCGTGCCCCCGCCCGGCGACACGTTCCCGGTGCTGGTCTTTTCGGACCGCACATCGAGCACGGCGACTGTTGGCGACGACTACGAAGAACTGGAGACCGAGGTCGTCTTCGGCCCTGACGACTTCACCGCCACGGGCGGCGTTTGGGAGGCGCGCAAAGAGGTCTCGCTAACGATCTTCGACGACGACGTGACGGAAGCCGACGAGACCGTCGAGTTGCGGCTCGGCCGCGATTCTGATTTTACGCCGCAGAGGATCCGGCCGCGCAATGCCGACGGCAGCGCGTGCGCGGACGATGTCTGCACCGTGCCGGTAACGATCGCCGCCAATGATGGCCCGGCGGTGGAGCGGATCGAGATCACGCCCGTGCCACCCGAGGCGAGCGCCGACCACGGTCCTTTTTACCGGATGGACGACTTCCTGGCGCTGCCGGACGGCGCTGTCCACGGCCAGGGCGCCACGCTCACCTTCACGCTGACCCTCGACACCGAGGTCACCGTCACCGGGTCGCCCGAGCTGGTGCTCGACATTTACGACCGGGAGCGCCGGGCGCGCTATACCGGCGGCTCGGGCACGCGGCAGCTCACCTTCACCTGGACGGTGGCCAAGGGCGACAACGACCCGGACGGGCTGGAATTCAGGTATCTCGACCTCAACAGCGGCACGATCCGCGACAGCCAGGGCCGTAACTTCGTGCCACAGACCCTGCCGGCGCAGCGCTTCGCCGAACATCGTGTGCGCGGCGGGCTGCATGCCATGCGGCTGGAGGTCTCCGGCTCCGCGCGCGAGGGCGAGCCCTTCGAGATCCGGGTGGTCCGCAATGGCGGCTATGACGAGGTCGCGGTTGCCGTCGTCGGCGTGACTGACAGCGCGCTGCCGCATATCCCTCAGCTGTACTCGCCTGCGCTGAACGGGCCGGGCGTCAGGACTTTAGACTTCCACGACGGCGAGCCGAGCGAGCCCGGCGTGCGGACCTCGGCACGCACCGTGACGCCGCCCGGCGACGGCGTGGCAGACACATCGCGCACGCTGACGGTGCGGCTGGTCATAACCGATGCGGGCATCTTACGGCACACGGGACACAGAATTCGGGCCTGGTACGTGGCCGAAGAACCGTTCGAGGTGACGGTGCCTGTCGTCGACACGGGGCAGCCGCTGGCCATGGCAGGCCTCCGGGTTCACGAAACTTCGACCACGGAGGCGCCGGATGCGAAGCTCGTCTTCAGGGTTACTCTTTCGCCCCGCAGCGATGCCCCGGTGACGGTCGACTACCGGACCGGAGACGACCCGGCCAACGAGCCCAACGCGACCGCCGGGGAGGACTATGTGGCGACCGACGGCACCCTGACCTTCCAGCCCGGCGAGACCCTGAAGACCGTCGAGGTCGAAGTACTTGCCGACGACCATGACGAGGGTCACGAGACCATGCGGCTCGTCCTGTCGAACGCGCAGGGCGCGCGGATCGACAAGGCCTCGGCGCTTGGCGTCATCCGTAATAGCGGGCCGATTCCGAAAGAGTGGATCGCCCGCTTCGGCCGGACGGTGGCAGACCAGATTCTGGGCGCGGTCGAGAGCAGGATGCGCGCAGGGCGCCAGCCCGGCATCGAGATGACGCTCGCCGGCCAGCGGGTCGGCGCAAAAACCGGCGAGGACGGGCGACGCCCGGCTGCGAATCCGGCTGCGTCGGCGGGCCTGTCGGACTGGCTGAGGGGCAGGCGCACTCCGCTCCGGCGGGAGGGCTCCGGCCTGCGTTCGCGGATGTCCCGCAGCCTGGCGCAGCGTGACCTGGCCAGCGGCACCTCCTTTGCGGTGACCGCGGAAACCGGACGGCGCGAAACCATCTCCCTGTGGGGCCGGGGCGCCGTTACCCGCTTCGACGGACGCCAGGGCAGCTTGGCGCTCGATGGTGAAGTCGCGAGCGGCATGGTCGGCGCCGACTGGAGCCGCGAACCCGGATCCGGGCCCGGGGCAGGCGCCTGGACCGCCGGGATGATCGTCGCGCACAACATCGGCAAGGGCGGCTATGCCGGCAACAGCGCGGGCCGGGTCGAGGCGTCGCTGACCGGTCTCTACCCCTGGGGACGACTGGCGCTCAACGACCGGACAGATATCTGGGGCGCCGCCGGCTACGGCACAGGCGAACTCGCGGTGACGCCGAAGCAGCCGGGGACGGGCGAATACGGCAGCACAATCCGCGCCGATCTCGACCTCTGGATGGCGGCGGCCGGACTGCGCGGCGTGCTGATGGATGGCGGACAGGACGGCCTCACCCTGACCGGCAAGACCGACGCGCTCATCGTGCAGACGACGTCGGACGCGGCGCGCGGGTCCGACGGCGGCAACCTGGCCGCCGCCCGCGCCACGGTCGCCCGGCTGCGTCTGGGCCTGGAAGCGGAGCGGCCCTTCGGCATCGGCGACGGCGGGACGCTGACGCCGTCCGTCGAGATCGGCCTGCGCCATGACGGCGGCGATGCCGAGACCGGCTTCGGCATGGACATCGGCGGCGGTCTCGCCTGGTCGGATACGGCCCGCGGCATCGCCGCGGAGTTGCGCGGACGCGGGCTGTTGACCCACGAGGCGGACGGGTTCCGGGAACGCGGCCTTTCCGGTTCGCTCTCCTGGGATCCGCAGCCGGCGTCCGATCGCGGGCCGCGAGCGTCGCTTACCCAGACCCTGGGCGGACAGGCAAGCGGCGGGATGAATGCGCTGCTGTCGCGCGACACCCTCGCCGGGTTCGCCGGCAACGACAACGGCGATGACCGGCGGCGGCTGGAGGCGCGGTTCGGTTACGGCTTTGCCGCCCTGGGCGACCGCTTCACGTCGCTGCCGGAGATTGCTCTGGGGCTGTCCGATATCGGGAGCGACTACAGCCTAGGCTGGCGCCTGGTGCGTGGCGGCGGATTCGGAGGCCAGTCGCTCGCACTGTCCGTCGAAGCGCAGCGGCACGAGGCTGCCAACGACGACATCGCGCCGGAACACCAGGTCAGGTTCCGGATCGACGCCCGGTTCTAGGCCGCAGGCCGCGCCTGTTGCGGAGGACAACGGGCCTGGGGAAAGCGGCCCGACCGGACCGGGCCGCACCTCGTCCAGCGGTTCGGCAGCCGCGTCCAGACGGCGGAACCTGCGGCCCCGAATGGGGGGCGATCGGGCATGGCGACACTGCGATACGCGGGTATCGGCGCGCAGGCGACACCGGACAGCGTGCTTGCCGTCATGACGGCAATTTCCGGATGGCTGGCACGGACCGGCCGGCTTCTCGAGGGCGGCGGTGCGAGCGGAGCGGTCAGCACGTTCGCGAATGGTGCGCCGGCTGGTGCAGCTTCCCGGCGGTCACGAAGCCTGCTTCACCAATCCGGAACTGCTCGCCGCCAGGATCGTCGAAGCCGGCCGTGACTGAGCAGCGTCCCCGCAGCGCGCCGTTTAGCCGCCGCGGTACAGATTGACAGGCCCGCTGCCGCCCCCTACTTCCGCGCATCAACCCTGCTGACGCGGGCTCCGGGCTTCGTTTCCGGCCGCCACGGGCCTTCTGCCAAAGGCCCTGCGCAGGGTGAGACAACAACATCGGTGCGGGCCGGCCTGCCGGCCGCCGCTGCCGGGACACGGAGCATAGCGATGAGCAAGCGCCTCTCCTCCAAGGAGAAGATTTCGCGCCGCTTGGGCGTCAACCTTTGGGGACGCCCGAAAAGCCCCTACAACAAGCGCGAATACGGCCCCGGCCAGCACGGCCAGTCGCGCCGGCGCAAGCTGTCGGATTTCGGCGTCCAGCTTCAGGCAAAGCAGAAGCTGAAAGGCTACTACGGCAATATCGGCGAGAAACAGTTCCGCCGCTATTACGACGAGGCGGTGGGCCGCCGCGGCGACACCGGCGAGAACCTGGTCGAATTGCTGGAACGCCGCCTCGACGCCGTGGTCTACCGCATGAAATTTGTGCCGACCGTCTTCGCCGCCCGCCAGTTCGTCAACCACGGCCACATCCTGGTGAACGGCAAGAAGGTGAATGTCTCGTCCTACAGGGTGCAGGACGGCGACATCGTCGAAATCAAGCAAAAGTCCCGCGAACTGCCGCTTGTGCTTGACGCCCAGGAACAGGTCGAGCGCGACGTGCCGGAATATCTGACCGTCGATTTCGAAAAGATGCGCGGCCAGTTCGTGCGCGGCCCCGGCCTGGCGGATGTACCCTATCCGGTCCAGATGGAACCGAACCTGGTGATCGAGTTCTATTCGCGCTGACGCGCCGGCCGGCTTGCCGGCCTCTCACCTGCCCTGCCCCGCGACCGACCGCGCGATGGCGCAGAATTGCGCTACCGTCAGGGTTTCGCCCCGGGCCGTCGGGTCGATTTCGAGCGAGCGGAGCAACGCGGCAGGTTGGGTCAGCAGCGGCTTCAGGCTCTGGCGCAGCATCTTGCGGCGCTGGCCGAATGCCGCCGCCGTCACCCGTTCCAGGCATGTTCGGTCGGCCGGCGCGAGCGGCGCCGCGCGCGGCCGCAGCGAGACGACTGAAGAGGCGACGTTCGGCGGCGGCGTGAAGGCGGCAGCCGGCAGGCCGAACAGCGGCTCCGCCTCGCACAGCCATTGGGCAAGGACGGAAAGCCGCCCATAGGCTTTCGATCCCGGCCGGGCGGTCAGCCGGTCGGCGACCTCGCGCTGGAACATCAGAACCATGCGCTCGATTTCCGCCGGATCGTGCAGCCAGCGGACCAGCAGGGGCGTGCCGATATTGTAGGGCAGGTTACTGACGATCCGGTAGGGCGGCGGCAGACCGTGCGCCTGCGCGGCCGATTGCAGGTCCAGCTTCAGCGCGTCGGCCTCAACCGGGACCAGCCGTTCGCCGGCGCAGGCCTCGAGCTCGGCAAGGGCGGCGAGCGCCCGGCCGTCAACCTCGACCGCCAGAACCCGCGCGCCCAGGCGCAGCAGGGAGCGGGTCAGGCCGCCCGGTCCCGGGCCGACCTCGATCACGGTTCCGCGCGACAGGTCGGCTTCGCCGGTATTGCGGGCCGCGCGGGCGATCCGGTCGGTCAGGTTACCGTCGAGCAGGAAATGCTGGCCCAGATCCCTGCGGGCCACAAGGCCGTGCCGCCGGATAACCTCGCGCAATGGCGGCAGATCGTCCAGGGCCGCCGGGTCCGGCATGCGCTCTCAGCTGTGCGCCGGGTTTGCCGCCGCCCGGCGCTGCGCCATGGCCGCCGCCATCTGCAAAGCAGCGATCAGGCTGGACGGGCTGGCGCGTCCGGTCCCGGCAATGTCGAGCGCGGTGCCGTGGTCCGGCGAGGTCCGGATCCAGGGCAATCCCAGGGTCACGTTGACGCCGCGCTCGATATCCAGGGTCTTGAGCGGAATCAGGCCCTGATCGTGATACATGCAGACCGCGGCGTCGTAGGCGGCCCGCGCCGCCTCGTGAAACAGGGTATCGGCGGGGTACGGGCCGGTCGCATCGATGCCGGCGTCCCGCAAGGCGGCGATCGCAGGCGTAACGATCTCCGTTTCCTCGCGGCCCAGCGCGCCGGCTTCGCCGGCATGCGGGTTGAGACCGGCAAAGGCGAGCCGCGGCTTTGCGATCCCGAAATCCCGGCGCAGCGCATCGGCCGTAATCCGCCCGGCGGTCTCGACCGTATCGACCGTCAGGCTGGCCGCGACCCGCGACAGCGGAATATGCGCGGTGACCAGGCTGACGCGCAGCATGGGACTCGCCAGCATCATCACGACAGGCCCGCCACCGGCGCAATGCCGAAGATAATCCGTATGTCCCGGAAAGCCGAACCCGGCCGCCATCAGGGGCGCTTTCTGGATCGGATTGGTCACCAGGGCGCCGGCCGTGCCCCGGCGCACCAGATCGATCGCCCGGTCAATGCTCTCGATCACGGCTGCGGCCGATTTCGCGTCCGGACGCCCGGTTTCGGCGCAGACGGCGGAGCGGAGCGGCAAGACCGGCAGGCCGTCGCCGAACGCGGCGCCGGCTTCGTCAGGGCAGGCGATCGGTACGACGGGCGCTTCGCAGCCGGGCAGGCCGGCAAGACCGCGCAGACGGTCGGGCGAGTCGATGGCGAAAAAGGGCGGCACACCGCCGGCCCTCTCGACCCGGCCGGCGCGCCACGCCTTGAGGGCGATCTCGCCGCCGATGCCGGCCGGTTCCCCCATTGTCAGGGCCAGCGCCGGGATCGAAGCGGGAATGTCCGGTTTACGAGGTTCCGGTTCGGGGATCGCGGAAGGCGGCGCCGAAGACACAGCTGGCGTCAGATCCTGATGTCGATGGAGGCGGCGCGCCGCAGGTCGCGCAGGTACTGGCGGGCGCGGACGCCGACCTTGCGGTTGAACAGGCTGTCGCCGACCTCCTTGCGGGTCGGCGGCTTGCCCGCGCCGTAGGGACGCTTCGAAACCAGCGCGAGCAGATAGTACCCTGAAGCGGTCCGCACCGGCCCGATCACCTGGCCGGGTTTCACCCGCTTGATGGCGGCATCCAGCTCGGGCGGCAGCTGGCCCTCGAAGACGAAACCCATATCGCCGCCGTCGCTCGCCGTGCTCGCCTGGGAAAACTGCCGCGCCAGACCGCCGAAGTTTGCGCCACGCCGGATTTGCGCGATCAGCCGCCGGGTGGTGCGCAGTGCGCTGTCGCCGCTCTCCCGGTCGAACGGAATGTAGATTTCCAGAATCCGGTATACCAACCGGTCTTTGTCGGCTTCGAGCCGGGCGATCGCTTCGTCGATCTCCGGTTCGGAAACCCGGGTGCGAGAAGCGATGACCCGCCGGATGACTTTCGACCACGCGATCGACGATTTGACCTGATCGATGATCGCGACCGGGTTCACATTGCGTCGGCGCAGTATCTTGAGCAACTGTCCTTCCGGCATTCCGTTGCGTTTCTCGATTTCCGCCAGCGATTGGGCAATCTCCCTGTCGCTGACCGAAACACCGATCCGATCCGCTTCCTGCTGCTGGAGGGCTTCGGCAATCAGCTGGTTGAGAATTTGGGGCCGCAGCTTCTTCCGCGTATCCGCATTGTCCGGAATGCCACCCGATATGAATGCGAGACCGAGGCGCGATTTGACATCGAGTACGGTGATCGCCTTGTTGTTGGCGACGGCAGCAATGCGGGCGCTGTCGGGAGATTGCGCCGTTGCGGCGCTTCCGGCTGCAAGCCCGGCCGTCAATACGATCGCGAGACCCGCCGTAAGGCCCGTCGCAGGCCCTGCGACCAGCAATGCCGCAGACCGGATCAATTCAACCGCGCGAAACATTCAAAAACGCTCCCAATCCCGTTCAGGAAAGCCCTGACAGTTCAGGGATATAAGCTGCCGCAGCGGGCGATATCAACAGGCGGCCGGGTCACACTGTTGCGCGTCGGACAGGGCCGGCGCCGTGGCGACCGCGCTATTCGCCGAACTGCCCGAGATGCTTCAGGCCGAACCGGAACAGAAAATCGGTCGACGGCCGGATATCGCGATCCCGGGTAAAGCTCTGGCCGAGCGAGAGGTGCAGTGAACAGCACTCGTTGCTGAACAGGCCCCCGACCCGCCAGTTAAGATTGCCTCCTCCTTCCGCCAGGTTCCACCTGCCGCCGCTGAAAGCCGTCCATTGCTTGGTCACCCGGGAGCGCACCGTGAACGCCATCTCTTCACGCGTCGGAATGTCGCCATCCGTCTCCGGGCTTTCGAACAGCAGGTAGCTGGTCGAAAAATTGAGCGCCGGAACCCCGGCAAACCCGGTCACTTCGCTGCGCTGCGCCTTAAATTTGCCGGGGTGCAGGCGGAACCGGTACGCCAGATCGAGATATTGCCCCGGGTTGATCCGCATAAGGCCGACCAGGTCGGAGATCGCATTCCGGAGGCCGGAACCGCGGGCGAAGTCGCCGCTGCCGGCAAGCCGCAAACTCTGGCCGAGAAACAGTTCGGACTGGCCGCCCCGGTTGCCGAAAAAGGCGGCGTTGACGCCGTAGACAAAGCGGGAGCCCTCATCGACCCGATCCCTGCCGGGATAGCGGTTCGGCGAGAACAGGTTTGCATCGTCAAACTCGAAATCGACGCTGTCCTCGTTCGGTATTTTCGACGCGTTCAGGCCCGTTGTCGTGCCGATCAGGGCCGCGCGCGGTTCGACGATCAGCCGGACATTGCCCAGTTCCCGCACCAGCGGATAGCGTACCTCCAATTCCGCGACAGGATGGAAACGGCCAGCGAAACCGTTGAAATCCCCGGCTGCGGGCCGCTCGAGGTCCGCCACATGGTAACCGTCGGCAAACAGATCGAAAGTGCCGACGAATTTCAACCCGGTCGACTTGTCGATATGCGGCAGGCGCCAGCCCAGATTGATAGTGGTTCGGTAGCTGTCTGTGCCTTCCCACCGGGTCAGGTTGGCCGTCGAGAAACCGAAATGCCAGCGCCCGAGACTCCGGACCGGGGCGCCGAAGCGTTCATGTTCGACATAGGGCGCGACCAGCGGCGCCCTGCGGTAGCTGTCGTCGACCCGCAATCCCTGGAAGTGGTGCAGCCGGAACACCGTGTAACTGCGACCGTGAAATCCTTCGAGCCAGGCCGTGGTCTCCAAGCTGTCGGCATCGGCAACATCGTAGCGGCGAAGGTAGGTATCGTCCGCCGACCAGTTCCCGTCTATGCCGAGACGCCAGGAATTGTCGATGTCGTATCGTATCTTTCCGAAGAAGTGGCCGCGCGACCGGTCCCTGAAGATCGGCCGGATTTCGGGATTGGATTGCCCGGTGGAAGTAAAGCTGCCGCTGAAGACGATCGCGCCCTTTTCCAGCCGTTCCCGGTATTCGGCGAACAGGACCGGGTTTTCCCGGGTGGATATCAGCGGCGTCAGCGTGGCGTCCCGGTCGCGGCCGATGCGCCAGTAGTACGGCGCCCTGATCCAGGCGCCGAGCTGCTTGCCGGTGCCGAAGGTCGGCGCCAGGAAGCCGCTGCGCCGTTCGACCGTCGGATCGGGATGGGAGAAATAGGGCGTGTAGAACACCGGCAGCCCGTAAATTTCCAGCCAGGCATCGCGATATTCTATATCGCGGGTTTTCTGGTCGTGGATCACCCGGCGGGCCTTCAGCCGCCACAGGGGCGCCCGGGTCGGATCTTCTTCACAGAGCTTGCACGGCGAGAAAACGACCTTGGCCATTTTCGTCCGCCGGCCACCGGTGCGCGTTGCGCCGTTGGCGGCGAGGCGGGTGCCGTCGGGAAACAGCATCCGGAAGCGTTCGATCACGCCGTCACGCAAGTCCTCCGACAGCACGACCCGTTTGCCGAATACGGTCTCGCCCCCGGGTTCGGTCATCGACACGTTGCCCAGCGCCGTCACGCGGCCGGCGCGACTGTCGTAGACGACCCTGTCAGCGCGAACCGTCCTGCCACCCTGGGTCACCTGGACATTGCCCGCGGCGACGATCCGGCCGCCCTGCTCGTCGTGGCGCAGGTCGTCGGCGGTAATTACGACAGGCTGTTTGCCGATCCTTGCCCCTTGGCCGAGAGCCCCGGGCGAACCACCCAGGATCGGCGCCAGGGACAACAGAATAACCGTCCCGATGCGTTTCGGGACGAACCGAGCGTATCGCCATCCGGAGCTAGCCATCTTCCAGATGGAGCAGCGCGGTTATGCCGAGAAAGGTCGTAGCCAAGGCCGGCGCCCAGGCCGCGAGCACGGGCGGAATGCCGGTGGAATGCGCCAGGGCGATGACCAGGTCGGAGACGAAGAAAAGCACGATTCCGGCGCCGATCCCTCCGGCGACGGCGAGCAGGACCCCGGTCCGCCGGTTGTGCCGCAACGACGACACTGCCGCGATCAGAATCATCGCGCAGTAGAGCATCGGCTCTGCGAGCAGCGAATGCCAGTGCAGCCGGTGCCTGAGGGCCGAAAATCCCAGGGTTTCGAGCGAATCGATAAAGCGCGGGAGATCCCAGAAGGAAACCGAAGACGGCGAAGAAAAGCTCTCTTGGATCGATTTCAGGGTGAGCGTGGTCGGAATGGCGTGGACGTCCTCGCGCCGGGGCGGCTCGCCGCGTACGGAAACCCAGGCATTTTTCATCTGCCATGCCCGGTCCCGCAGCACCGCCGTCGCCGAATCGATTCGCCCCTCGAAGCGGTCTTTCGGGCCGTACAGCAGGACCATCACATTCTTCAGGGTCAGCACTTCCCGTTCGACCGACGAACTCCTGGCATGGATGACGGCCTGTCCTTCGTCCACCGGCTGGCGCAGCCAGACGCCCGAATTGGTCGCCGCCATCAGGTGCGACCGCCCTTTCAGATGTCGGTTCTCAAGCTGCTCGTAACGGCTGATCAGGATGGTGCCCATCGGGTTGATCAGGCTGACCTTTACGATGCCGAGCACCGCAGCGGCGAACACGACCGGCAGCACGAAATGCCAAACCGATACGCCGGATGCCCTCAGCGCGATCAGTTCGCTGGTCCGGTTCAGTCTCCAGAAACCGAGCATGCCACCGAACAGGATTGCGAACGGCAGGGTTTTCTGGACGGTCTGCGGCAGCTTGTAGACCGCCATGTTGAGGACGACGCCGAACGTGGCGCTCTCCTTGCCGGATGCCCGGCGGAGCAGTTCGATCAGGTCCACGATCAGGATGATGGCGACAAAAAGGATGAAGACGAGCAGGAACGCGCCCAGGAACTGCCGGATCAGGTAGATCGAAACGCCGAGCGACAACCGGGTCGGACGGACCGGGCGCAACCGCGCCGCACCGTGCGGGCTGTCGGCCACGGGAGCGCCGGCGCCGGTCATGCGCCGGCCGGCCCTTCTTTGCCGGCGCCGTCCACCTGCCGTTCGATAAATCCGGCGACGGCGGACAGCCAGTCCGTCCGCACAAGCAGAACCATCCCGCCAACCGTTGGCAGGACGGCGTTTGCATAAGCCAACGGGATCAGAACATTCTGTTTGGCTGCGGCGTTGGAGAGGCCAATGGCGGCGCCTTCGCACAACCCTGCGGCGGTAAGCACGAACGCGATCCGCACCGCCTGGCCCCGTTTGTTGAATTGCCCGGCCAGCATGATGACCAAGGCGAGAACCGGCAACGTCAGCGCGTAGAGAGGGGCGATCAGCCGGTTGTGCCCTTCGGCGATCAGCTTGCCGCGTCGTCGCCCGCTGCCCGGCTGAAGCAGATCGCCGACGAAGCGTTCGTTGGGCTTGATACTGAGTCGTTTGCTCGGCTTGCCCAGTGCGAAATCGAAACTGTAGCGCTCGAAAAACAAGGTCGCGATCTTGCCGGTCTTGCGGTCGCGTTCCTGCCGGCTGCCGCGGCTCATCAAAACCTGTGGACCTGTCTCGGAGAAAGTCACGGTGCCTCGTTCCGCCATCATGGTGACGGTCCTGGCCTTGTCACGATTGTCCTGGACGAGGACGCCGCGCACTTCGTCGCCGACCCGTTCGCGCACATAGATGGTCAGCTTGTTGCCGAAATTTGTGAACGTGCCTTCCTGAATCAGCCGGACCGAGAAATTGTTGCGCACGTCGTCCTGCAAATCCCGGAACTGCTTGAAGGAGACCGGTAGAAGATAAAGGCTGATGAAATAACAGATCATGGTGCCCAGGACGCCGAGCGCAATGACCGGCGCCGCCAGGTCCAGATCGCTCAATCCGGCGGCGCGCATGACCACTAGCTCGCGGTCGTTCAGCATCGTGGTCAGCACGAAAACGGTAGCCAGGAACAGCGCGATCGGCAGGGTGATGAGCAGGAACGACGGCACCAGAAGCGAAGTCAACTCAAGGAACACGTCGAGCGACAGACCGCGGTTCAGGATTAGCTTGAAGTAGCGCGTCGACTGGGTCAGCCAGACAACGACCGTCAGCGTGACGGCGATAAACAATGTTGCAACCGCAATCTGCCGCAGAATATAGAACTGCACTTTCGTCATGCGCCGGATTATACGCCCAACCGGAGCCGGCGAGCCACTCCTGCAATCTGCGGCGAAGGCGCTTGAGCGAGGCGTACCTGCGCCCGAGCGGGCGCTTCGGCGTCGGCCGCGGCGGCGTCGCAAACAGTAACATTACGTGACTTGGTGAGGCACAGGGGCTTGTGGCACAGTCGCGCCGGACCGGAAGCGGGACTGCCGCCGGCATTGTCCGCAGCGCCGCTCAAATCGAACCTGCCGGTCGGAAGGACCATGCCCGGCCATGCCAGAAGAGCCCTCCTCCCCAGGCGGCGACCCCGCCGCGCCGAACCGGATTGCCGCCGTGATCCTGGGCGCCGGCAAGGGCGTCCGCATGAAATCGCGGTTGCCGAAGGTGCTGCACCCGATCGGCAACCGGCCGATGGTGCTGTATGCCGTCGACGCAGCGCGGGCGGCCGGCGCCCGGACCTGTGTTGTGGTTGCCGGGCCGGACATGGCGAAAATTGCCGATACGGTCGCGCCCGTCCCGACGGCCGTCCAGGCCGAACCGCGCGGCACGGCGGATGCCGTCAAGCCGGCGCGCGGCGCTGTCGGCCAGGATGCGGATACCGTGCTCATCCTGTATGGCGACACGCCGCTCCTCCGTCCGCAAACCCTTAAGACCGCTATCGCCCGGCGCCGTGCAGGCGGCCATGCCGTCGTCGTCCTCGGTTTCCGGCCGCACGATCCGGGCGCCTACGGCCGGCTGGTGCAGGACGGCAGCGGCGCGCTGGACGCCATTGTCGAAGCCCGCGACGCCACGCCGGAACAGCGCCGGATCGGCCTGTGCAATTCCGGCGTCATGGCGGTCGACGGCGCGCTCCTGTTCGATCTGATCGACGCTGTCGGCTGCAACAACGCCAAAGGCGAATACTATCTGACGGACATTGTCGGCATCGCGCGCCACGGCGGCAGGACCTGCGCAGTCCTGGAAGCGGACGCCAAAGAACTGCTCGGCATCAACAGCCGGGCCGAACTGGCCGCCGCCGAACGGAATTTCCAGCAACGCATGCGCCTCGCGGCAATGGACGGCGGCGCCACGCTGGTCGACCCGGACTCGGTCCGGTTCAGCTTCGATACCGTGCTGGGACGGGATGTAACGGTCGGGCCGCAGGTCGTCTTCGGGCCGGGCGTCAGCATCGGCGACAATGTCGAGATCGCGGGCTTCTGCCATATCGAGGGAGCGGCGATAGCAAGCGGCGCCTCTGTCGGCCCGTTCGCCCGGCTGCGGCCCGGCGCCGAGCTGCAGGAGGGCGCGAAGGTCGGCAATTTCGTCGAGGTCAAGAATGCCGTCCTCAAACCGGGCGCCAAGGCAAACCACCTGTCCTACGTCGGCGATGCGGAGGTGGGCGCCGGGGCGAATATCGGCGCCGGCACAATCACCTGCAACTATGACGGATTCCGCAAAGCCAGAACGGTGATCGGCGACGGCGCTTTCATCGGATCGAACAGCGCGCTGGTCGCGCCGGTCAGCATCGGCGCACGCGCCATCGTCGGCGCCGGCAGCACGATCGACCGGGATGTCGAGGCCGACGCCCTGGCGCTGACCCGGTCCGACCATACGGCCGTGCCGGACGGCGCCGCCAGGTTCCGCACGCGCAAGACGGCCGGCGCGTCCGAAGATTCGGACCGATAGGGAGACCGGCGGCGCGTGTGCGGCATCATCGGCATCGTCGGCAGGAAACCGTGCGTTCCGTTGCTGGTCGACGGCCTCAAGCGGCTGGAATACCGCGGCTACGACAGCGCCGGCGTGGCCACCGTCGAGAACGGCCTGATCCGGCGCCGGCGGGCCGAAGGAAAGATATCGCGGCTTGAGGCAAAGCTGCGCGAGCGGCCGATCGGCGGAACGATCGGCATCGGCCACACCCGCTGGGCGACCCACGGCATCCCCAACGAGATCAACGCCCACCCGCATATCACCGGCCGGGTTGCGCTCGTCCATAACGGCATCATCGAGAATTATCAGGAGTTGAAGGACGAACTGCTCGCCCGCGGGCGCAGCTTCGAAAGCGATACCGATACCGAAGTCGTCGCCGAGCTGCTGACCGACTTCATGGAACGGCAGATGCCGCTCCGCGACGCCGTCCGGGCAACCCTGCGGCGGCTTCACGGCGCTTTCGCGCTCGCCATCGTTTTCGCCGGCGAGGAGGAATTGATGATCGGCGCCCGCCGCGGCAGCCCGCTCGCCATCGGCTACGGCGACGGCGAAATGTATCTGGGGTCCGATGCCGTGGCGCTGGCGCCGCTGACCCGCCGGATCGGCTATCTCGAAGAGGGCGACCTGGTCGTCGTGAGCCGGGATGGTGCGACCGTATACGATGCCGACGGCGCGCCGGCTGAGCGCCGGATCGTCGAAACCGCCGCTTCCGGGGCGCCGATCGGCAAGGCCGGCCACCGCCACTACATGCTGAAGGAGATCTACGAGCAGCCGACGGCGATCGGCGATACCCTGCAAAGTTTTTTCAACCCGGCCGTTCAGACCGTCAACCTGCCGGTCCTGCCGTTCGATATCGCAACGGTGCCGCGGATTACCATTGCCGCCTGCGGCACGGCCTTCTACGCCGGCCTGGTCGCGAAATACTGGCTTGAGCAGGTCGCGCGCATCCCGGTCGAGATCGACCTGGCCTCGGAACTGCGCTACCGCGAAGCGCCGATGCCCGAAGGCGGCATGATGCTGGTCGTCTCCCAGTCCGGTGAAACAGCCGATACCCTCGCTTCGCTGCGCTACGCGAAGGCGCAGGGCCAGCACATCGTCTCGGTCGTCAACGTGCCGGAGAGCTCGATCGCGCGGGAATCCGATGCTGTGCTGCCGACCAAGGCGGGGCCCGAAATCGGCGTCGCCTCGACCAAGGCGTTCACGACCCAACTGACGACGCTCGCCTGTCTGGCGATCTCGGCCGCCGTTGCGCGCGGCGCGATCGACCACGCCCGCGAGGCCGCGCTCACCCGAAGTATCGCGGAGGTTCCGTCGCGCGTCGCCGAGGTGCTGGCGCATGACGACGCGATACGGGATATCGCCCGCACGGTCGCCGCGGCGCGCGACGTGCTCTATCTCGGCCGGGGCACGGCCTATCCGATCGCGCTCGAAGGCGCGCTGAAACTCAAGGAAATCAGCTACATACACGCCGAGGGCTATGCCTCCGGCGAGATGAAGCACGGGCCGATTGCACTGATCGACGAGAACGTACCGGTGATCGTCGTCGCACCGTCGGACGCGCTGTTCGACAAGTCCGCGTCCAATACCCAGGAGGTCATCGCCCGGGGCGGCAAGGTGATCTTTCTCAGCGATCGCCCGGGCATCGACCGGCTGGGCGAAAAGGCGATGGCGACCGTCGAACTGCCGCTTGTCGATCCCTTCGTCGCGCCGATCCTCTATGCCATCCCGGTCCAGCTTCTCGCCTACCACGCCGCTGTGATCCGGCGCACCGATGTCGACCAGCCGCGCAATCTGGCCAAGAGCGTAACGGTGGAATAGCCGCGCCCTCGGGCAGACCTATCCCTCCGGCACTTCGCCTGCGCGCTCGGTACGGCGGATGAAGTCGGCGAAATGGGGATGCTCGCGCGCAACTCGGGCGAACAGGCCGCGCGCAACCGCGATCAGCCGCCCGTCCCGTTCCAGTTGCGCATCGGCATAGGCGACCATCCGGCTGTTCGGCCACAGCGGGTTGCGCACCGCCAGCAGGGCATCTGCCGCCTCGCCTTCGCGGCCGGGATGATGCTGGGTCTTGAGGATCAGCGCCGCTGCAGTCGAGCGCGACCGGCCGAAATGGCAATGCACCAGCAGATGGCCGACATCGGAGCGCGCCAGCAGGTCGCCGACCTGGAGCAACCGTTCGACATCCTCCTCCAGCGGCGGCTGCCAGCCCGGCACGTCGGAGATGATGTCATGCATGTGAAAACGGTGATGTTCAACCGCGCCGAGGGCGGCCCATCCGTCGGGATCGGGCCAGCCCGGGTCGAGCAGCGAAATCACATGGGTGACGCCGGCGCCGGCGAATCCTTCGATCTCGTCCAGGCCGCAGACGGACACTTTGAAAGGCAGCATATCGGTCTTCCCCGGCCCCGATAGGGAGGCAGGCCCGGAGGCCCGGTGCCCGGCGGCCGCCGGTGTTCGAAAACGGAGTTCGGATCCGTCTCCATACATCTTTTCTTGCGCTGCGACGACACCGGCGGCCGGTGCCGGACGGGTCGGATTGCCGCCGCAGGCCGGACTGCGGCCGCAAGCGCGCCGGTTCCGGCTTCCGCGCCCGCAGCCGGATCGCGAACCGGCTGCGCGCCGTAACTAAAGTGTGATCGGGATTAATAGCAATCTGAAGAAAACTTGATAATCCGACCTGAAATCCCCCGAAATCGCGCGATTCACCGTACCAATAGGCTGGATTTTACTAGTTCGTAAACCTGTTTTCATGACATTTTTCATTCGTTGACGATACAACTATTTTTCGCAAGTTGGGCTGAGAAATCCAATAATTTCCGTGATTGAACTGCGTTGTGGGAGGCAGTTTTTCCCGAATTACCCGTAAAACGCGCGAGCCGAGTGCGCCGTTCCGGAACGCTGATTTCATTGCCCTGCCGCGACGGTCCGGTAGCTGGAAACGCTGGATCGAGCTTCCTGGAAGGCGAGGAATCACAAGCCAACCGGCAATTTTTGGTTCCTGTGAGCGCATGCAGCGGCACAATGAAGAAAACTTGAACCGGGAAGATTCAAAGAGCCAGTCTGGTCAATCTTGGCTTATTCGATTCCGGAATTTACTCGTGAGTAAATTGTACTAGCATGAGATTTTCTTATTGTTGGTATAGCAATACAAAATTGGATTGGTTTCGGATATACCGGCATGTTGGGCGACGGAAACCCTATGAGCAAAGGAATAAATTTCTCGAGCGGGTAATCCGGTCTTGAAGCCACGGCGTCGCCGCCAGGAGTAACCGAATATGCCTGTCACTTTACGCCAATTGCGATATTTCCGGGCCTTGGCCGAGCACGGTTCCTTTTCCCGTGCGGCCGAGAAGGTTCATATCTCGCAGCCGGCTCTTTCCATACAGATCCGCGAGCTGGAGATCACGCTGGGCGGGTTGCTGGCCGAGCGTGAGAGCCGGGGCATCGTCCTTACCCGTCTCGGCCGGAACGCTTTGGAGCAAACGATCCGGATCCTCGACGAGACGAAGCTTCTCGAGACGTTGGGAACACGTCTCGAAAACGGCCCGGTACGGGCCTCTGTGGGCATCCTGTCAACCCTTGCCCCCTATCTCTTGCCGGGCGTCATGAGGCGCCTCAAGGCGTCTTCGCCGCGCCTCGAAATCAGTATCGTGGAGACGTCCGGAGAAACCCTGATTTCCGAATTGGTTGCCGGCCGCCTCGACGCCGCCGTCATTTCCCGCCCGCTCGGTTTGCCCGAGCGCTGCGAGCGCGTCCTGTTCGAAGACCGCTTCCTGCTCGCTGGCCGCGCAGAACGGCTCGGTTCGATCCGCCGGAATTCGCCCGACACGGTCGAGACCGACGAACTGGCCCGGTCCGATGTCGGGCCGTTGCTCACGCTCGATCAGGGCGATTGCCTTACCGCCCAGGTGGTCGGGGCCTGCCTGATATGGCGCATCCGGGAAGTCCGGCGCGGGGCCGGATCGCTGGCGACGCTCTCGCGCCTTGTCGCCCAGGGCGCGGGGTTGACCCTGCTGCCGGAGACAGCGGCAGCCGCGGAGGGCGCGGCGTCTCCGGATCTTCGTTTCCTGCGTCTTGCCGTGCCGCAACCGTCGCGCCGGATCGTTCTTGCCCACCGGGCCGCCGCCCAGGGCCAGCGCTGGATCGACATTCTGGCGGATGCAGTGACGGAAACGGGGCAGACCCTCGTATCCGAAGCGGCAGCTACGGTCTGTAACCTGCCTGCGCGAACATGTCCGAAACCTGAAAATCTGGCCGAGGCAGCATGACCGCACCGGGCTTCGCACAATCCCGGGCTTCCGCCTCCGGTCATGGTCCGCTCGGCGCTGTCCCTCAAACTCCGTCCGGGCCTCCTCCCCCCGCGACGAGGGGCGCCAAGCCGGCCGTGACCGGAGACGGAAACCCGGATTGGCGCTGCAATGCGCCCGGATCGACGGTGAGCCGTGGCGAGGCCCGGCGCCGGCGCCGTTAAAACAGCCCCTGTACCAGGCCGTTTTCGTCGAGGTGAATGGCTTCGGCGGCCGGCACGCGCGGCAGGCCGGGCATCGTCATGATGTCGCCGGCGATCGCCACAATGAAGCCGGCGCCGGCCGACAGGCGGACCTCGCGGACATTGACGGTATGATCCTCCGGCGCGCCCTTGAGCGCCGGATCGGTCGAGAAGCTGTATTGCGTCTTCGCCATGCAGACCGGGAAGTCGCCGTAGCCGCCCTCTTCCCAGTCCTTGAGCTGGGTGCGCACCCGGGCGTCCGCCGTGACCTCGGAGGCGCGGTAGATTTCCTTCGCTACCGTCTCGATCTTGCTGAGCAGCGGAACGTCGTCGCCATAGAGCGGGCGAAAATCCGATGCGCCGCTGTCGCAGATATCAACGACGGCCTGCGCCAGTTTTTCGGTACCGGCGCCGCCGTCCGACCAGTGTGAGGCGACGATGGCCTGGGCACCGAGGCCGTCCGCCGTTTCGCGCACGGCATTCAGCTCGGCATCGGTGTCGGCGATGAAGCGGTTGATCGCGACCACCGGCCGGACGCCGAATTTCTTGATATTCTCGATATGCCGCGCGAGGTTCGAGCAGCCGTCGCGCACGGCTGAGACGTTTTCCGCGCCGAGGTCTTCGCGGGCAACGCCGCCGTGCATCTTGAGCGCACGCACCGTGGCGACCAGCACCACGGCGTCCGGCGCCAGCCCGGCCTTGCGGCATTTGATGTTGAAGAATTTCTCCGCGCCGAGATCGGCGCCGAAGCCGGCCTCGGTGACGACATAGTCGGCCAGCTTGAGCGCCGTCGTCGTCGCCGTCACCGAGTTGCAGCCATGGGCGATGTTGGCGAACGGGCCGCCATGAATGAAGGCCGGGTTGTTCTCCAGCGTCTGGACGACGTTCGGCATCAGCGCGTCCTTGAGCAGCACGGACATCGCCGGCGCCGCCTTGATGTCCGCCGCGCGGACAGGCTTGCGGTCCCGCGTGTAACCGACGACGATGTTGCCGATCCGCTCCGTCAGGTCGTCCAAATCGGTCGCGAGGCAGAAGATCGCCATGATCTCGGAGGCCACGGTGATGTCGAAGCCGTCCTCCCGGGCGAAACCGTTGGCGACGCCGCCGAGCGACGACGTAATCTGGCGCAGGGCGCGGTCGTTCATGTCCACGACCCGGCGAAAGGCGATCCGGCGGGTGTCCAGCCCGGCCTTGTTGCCCCAGTAGACGTGGTTGTCGACCATCGCGGCCAGCAGGTTGTGGGCAATGCCGATGGCGTGGAAATCGCCGGTGAAATGGAGGTTGATATCCTCCATCGGCACGACCTGGGCGTAGCCGCCGCCGGCCGCGCCGCCCTTCATGCCGAAGCAGGGTCCGAGCGAGGGCTCGCGCAGGCACACAGTCGCGCGCTTGCCGATTCGGTTGAGCCCGTCGCCGAGGCCGACGGTCGTCGTCGTCTTGCCTTCGCCGGCCGGGGTCGGCGTGATCGCGGTGACCAGGATCAGCTTGCCGTCCGGACGGTCCTTCAGGGAACGGATGAAGTCGTAGGACAGCTTCGCCTTGTGCGGCCCGTATTGCAGCAGGCTGTCCGCCGGGATGTCGAGCCTTGCGCCGATCGCTGTAATCGGCTGCAGGGAGGCTTCGCGGGCGATCTCGATGTCGGATTTTACGGCCATGCCGGAAACTCTCTGAAATTGGCGCCGCCGGGCGACGGCCCGAAATCGCCGGCGGCAGGCTGTGAAGACAGGAGAATGGAATGCGGCTTTAGAATTTCCGATAGGCTTTGTACAGGTCCACCATCGGGTGATCGGGCGACATCTGGAACTTTACCAGCATTTCCCGGGCGATCATGTCCCGGTCCTGCTGGTTGTCGGGCAGGTCCATGTCCTCGGGAATCGCGACCCAGCCGTTGATGTTGCGGTCGAACACCGCGGCCTGGCCGTCGTCATAGCCCATATGGACGTCTTCGAGCCAGTTCAGGTCGTCCCAGCCCATGAATTCGAGATAGTCCTTCAGGAACGGGGTCAGCCGCGCGTAGTCCGGCAGCAGGTTGACATCGTAGCGATAGCCGATGTGCTGCCCAATCGTCTGTTCGCGCTCGGAATCGATGCCACCGCCTTTCAGGAAGTGGTCGACATCGTCGATCCTGGCGCCCTTGTATCCGGATCCGGCCATCGTGCCTGCTCCCCGGTCTAGATGTGGTGATAGTCGTCGACGCCGACCGTAAAGTCGGTGCCGGCGAGCGGAACCTGGGCAATCGCCGAGGCTTCCATGGTCAGCGCGGCCAGGTCTTCCGGTTCGAGGCTGTGGATATTGGTCTTGCCGCATGCACGCGCCATCATCTGGGCTTCCATGGTGAGCGTGTGCAGGAAGTTGTAGACCCGCTCCGCCGCCTCGTCGGGATTCAGGCGCTTGCGCAGCAGCGGATCCTGCGTCGCGACGCCGACCGGGCAGCGCCCGGTGTGGCAGTGATAGCACTTACCGGCCGGAACCCCCATTTCCGAGGGGAAATCCGCTTCCGGGATGTCCTTGTTGCAGTTCAGCGCCATCATGGCCGAATGGCCGATGGCGATGGCGTCCGCGCCCAGGGCCAGCGCCTTGGCGACATCGCCGCCGTTGCGGATGCCGCCGGCATAGACCAGCGAAATCTCGCCGCGCTTGCCGAGGTCGTCGATGGCGCGGCGGGCCTGGCGGATCGCAGCCATGCCGGGTACGCCGGTTTCCTCGGTCGCCAGATGCGGGCCGGCGCCCGTACCGCCTTCCATGCCGTCGATGTAGATCGAGTCCGGATCGCACTTCACCGCCATGCGCACGTCATCGTAGACGCGTGCGGCGCCGAGCTTGAGCTGGATCGGGATCTGCCAGTCGGTCGCTTCCCGGACCTCGAGAATCTTGAGCGCCAGATCGTCCGGCCCCAGCCAGTCGGGATGGCGCGCCGGCGAGCGCTGGTCGATGCCGGCGGGCAGCGAGCGCATCTCGGCAACCTGGTCGGTCACCTTCTGGCCCATCAGATGGCCGCCCAGGCCGACCTTGCAGCCCTGGCCGATGAAGAATTCGCAGCCGTCGGCGAGCAGCAGGTGATGCGGATTGAAGCCGTAGCGCGACTGGATGCACTGGTAGAACCATTTGGAGGAATAGCGCCGCTCGTCCGGGATCATGCCGCCTTCGCCGGAGCAGGTCGCCGTGCCGGCCATCGTCGCGCCGCGGGCGAGCGCCGTCTTGGCCTCGAACGAGAGCGCGCCGAAGCTCATGCCCGTGATGTAGATCGGGATTTCCAGCTCCAGCGGCCGTTTGGCGCGCGGCCCGATCACCGTCTTTGTCAGGCATTTCTCGCGATAGCCCTCGATGACGAAGCGGGTCAGCGTACCGGGCAGGAAGGTCAGGTCGTCCCAGTGCGGGATTTTCTTGAAGATCGAGAAGCCGCGCATCCGGTAGCGGCCGAGTTCCGATTTCACATGGATGTCGTTGATGACTTCCGGCGTAAAAATCTGGCTTTTGCCGAGGATGTATTTTTCCTCGACTTCCAGCTTGGAGTGGCCGGTGCCACCCGGGGTCGGATCGTCCAGCATGTCGGTTTCTTTCTTCGGTGCCTCGGAACGAATGAAAGGAGGCTGCCCTAGAGGACCAGCTTCTTCTCAGTCGGCTCGAGATTGTCGTAGCTCCAGAGCTGCTTGCCCGCGACGATCTTGGTGAAGTGGTCGACGCCCTGTTCGGGCAGCATCTCGTACATGGTCAGCTTGCGGTTCAGCCAGGCCCGGTCGAGGCCGGTCAGTTCGGCCGGCACCGCGTCGACGCCCAGATCCTGGATTTCGCCGCCGACAAAGATCGTGCCGTCATACATCGAATCGCCGAGATTCTTGCCGGCGTTGCCGCACACCACGATTCGGCCGCGCTGCATCATGAAGCCCGAGAAAGCCCCGGTGTCGCCGCCGACCAGGATGGTGCCGCCTTTCTGGTCGATCCCGGTGCGCGAGCCGACCGAGCCCTTGCACACCAGATCGCCGCCGCGCAGCGCAGCGCCGAAAGTGGAGCCGGCATTCTTTTCAACCACACAGACGCCGGCCATCATGTTTTCGCCGAACGACCAGCCGACCCGGCCGGAAATCCGTACGTTCGGCCCGTCGAGCAGGCCGCAGCCGAAATAGCCCAGGCTGCCCTCGACGATGATATTCATCCGGTTGAGGATGCCGACGATCAGCGAATGTCTGGCGCCGGGGTTCCGGATCACGATGGAGCCGTGGCCGGAATCCATCAACTCGCGGATCCGGTCGTTGATCTCGGTCGGCTCCAAATCGGCGCAGTCGATCTCGGCGCGCCGGTTAAAATCGACGTCCCGGGCGAAGTGGTAACCGAACCCACCCTCGTTTTCGAGAGTGAATTTGGTCTTGATGTCCCGGCCCGTCAGGGACTCGGTATGCATCCCCATCTGGGTCGAGACGGACTCGCTTACGCCTGCCATACCCGGACCTCCTCGTCATAGGGATCGGTCGTGTCGATCTCGTGGGGAATGATGGCCCGGATCGCGACCTCCTCCGAAGCCAGCGCGACCATGTCGTCAGATTCGTAGAGCACCATCGGCTTGGCGGCCATCGTGTCCTTGGCCATGCCCAGCTCGTTGCCGGTCGTGATCAGGTAGGTGAACACGCCGTCGATCTCGTCGATCGACTTGCGCAGGGACTCTTCGAGGGTGATGCCCTTTTCGAGGTTGACGGCCGTGTAGACCGCCAGCAGCTCCGAATCGCAGTCGCTGACGAAGCGCTGGCCTTCCCGCTCCAGCTGCCGGCGCTTCAGCCAGTAGTTGGTGATCTGGCCGTTATGGACGACGGCGATGTCGTTGTACGGATAGGCCCAGTAAGGGTGCGCCGAACGGATATCGACATCGGATTCGGTCGCCATGCGTGTGTGGCCGATCCCGTGGGTGCCGGTAAAGCCGCCCAGGCTGTAAGCGCCGGAGACATCGGCTGCGTCGCCCAGATCCTTGATCAGCTCCAGGGCGTTGCCGATCGACAGGATTTCCGCGCCCTCGACCTCCTCGATCTGGTCGGCGAGGGTTTTCAGGTCGCCGTCAAAGGAAATCCGGTAGCGGATGGCGTACTCAGTCGGTTCGTCCAGTTCCAGGACGCTGACGCCCAGTTCTTTCAGGACCCCGTCGACCGCCGCCTTGCGCTCGACGATCGCCCGGTGGATTTTCGTACCGCCGCCCAGGTCCTCCTTTTCGGCGACCTTGAAGCGCATGATGTATTCGTTCGGCCCGGGCGCTCCGTACATGGCGAAACCGGTCGAATCCGGGCCGCGGTGCTTCAGCGCCTGGAGCATGGCGGTCATTTCCGCGCCGATGTTGCGGGCGCCGTCGCGATAGATCAGTCCGGCAATGCCACACATGGCATGTCTCTCCTGTCAGAAATTGGATTGTCCTGTGCGGGACGCTGCGGTCTCGCGCCGGACGCCGCCTAGGGCAGGCAATCCAGATAGGTTTCCATGTCCCACTCGGTGGTGGTGTGCAGGAAACGCTCCCACTCGTCCCGCTTGTATTCGTCGTACAGGCGGTACATCTCGCCGGGCATCGCGGACTTGATGACCTCGTCGTTGGCCAGTGCGTCCAGAGCGGCGCCCAGGGTCATCGGCAGCTTCTTGACCTGCTTGCCGGCTTCCATCGCCTGGTAGATATTGCGGTCTTCCGGCGGGCCGGGATCGATGTCGTTGCGGATGCCGTCGTCGGCTGCCTTGATGATGGCCGCGGCCATCAGATGGGGATTCACCATCGAGTCCACAGACCGGTATTCGAAGCGGCCCGGCGCCGAAATGCGCAGGCCGGTCGTGCGGTTCTGATAGCCCCAGTCGGCGAAAATCGGCGCCCAGAAGCCGGTGTCCCAAAGGCGGCGGTAGGAATTCACCGTCGACGAGCCGATGGCGGTCAACGCACCGAGATGCTTCACGATCCCGCCGACCACCTGCAGACCGACCTTGCCGGGCATCTGCAGATCGTCGGTATCCGGCATGAAGGTGTTCTCGCCGCCCTTCAGGTAGATGTAGTTGCCCTCCATGCCGGGCAGCGGATCGTTGCCGAGCGTATTGATCTCTTCCTGCCCGCCGTGCCACAGCGAGATGTTGTGGTGGCAGCCGGAAGCCGACACGCCCATGAACGGCTTCGACATGAAGCAGGCGATCAGGTTGAACTCGCGGGCGACCTGGGCGCAGATCTGGCGGTAGGTCGTCAGCCGGTCGGCGGTCCTGAGCGCATCGTCGAAGGTGAAGTTCAGTTCGAGCTGGCCCGGCGCGTCCTCATGGTCGCCCTGGATCATGTCCAGGCCCATCGCGCGTGAATATTCGATCGCGCGCATATAGACCGGACGCAGGCTCTCGAACTGGTCGATGTGGTAACAATAGGGGTTGGAGAAGCCGCCGTCGGGCTTGCCGTCCTCGCCCCGCTTCAGCCACATCATTTCCGGCTCGGTGCCGTGGCGCAGATGCAGGCCGTCATGGTCCTTGCGGAACTGATCGTGAATGCGACGCAGGTTGCCGCGGCAGTCGGCCGTCAGGAAAGTGCCCGGGTCCTGGCGCTCTTCGCGGTTGCGGAACAGGGTGCACCAGACGCGCGCGACCCGCTTGTCCCAGGGCAGCTGGCAGAAGGTCTCGGGTTCCGGAATACCGACCAGTTCCTTGTCGTGCGGGCCGTAGCCGAGATATTCGCCGTGCCGGTTCAGGAACAGGTTGACGGTTGCGCCGTAGACCAGCTGGAAGCCGCGTTCGGCGATCGTTTCCCAGTGGTCCGCCGGGATGCCCTTGCCACAGATCCGGCCGGTGATAGAGACGAACTGGAGATAGAGGTACTGGATATCCAGTTCGTCGATCTTGCTGCGCACCTGTTTGACCAACTCGTCCCGGCCGTCCGCTTGTACAAAGGCTTCGATATCCATCATGTCGCCATCCCCCTTCCGCAGCGCTATTGCTGCGCGCGCGCCACGTCGCCCTGACAATTGACGTGACCAATACGAACCAATAAGCTGAACCCGACCGACTGTTTTAACGCTCGATATCCAGCAGAGAAAATTCAGGATATCCGCGCCAAACCGGTTCCGCAAGCGGTTTGCATTTCGCGATCCAGCTTGATTGAACTGTCTTTACTTTGCACTGTTGCTTGACCAATGGCAAACCAATTTTGCCAATATCGACCAATTAGGATAAAACGGAAAAATACCGGATGTTTCGGAGGGTGCCGCCGTGGATACCACAGGCGCGGAAGCTAAGGAAACCAAGCCGGCCGCAGGCACGCGCCTCGGCGAGGGCGGGCGCCATGTCGGGCAGATTACAGCCCAGTTGCGCGAGGCGATCCGCAGCGGAATCTATGTACACGGCGATCAGCTGCCAGCCGAGCGCGAACTGGCCGAGCGCTTCGATACGGCGCGCAGCACCATCCGCAAGGTCCTTTTCAATCTGGAAAACGAAGGCCTGATCGAACGGCGGGTCGGCAGCGGCACCTTCGTCAGGTACGACGACATTTCGATCGGCGCGGCGCATGATATCGTCAGCCGGGTCAGCCCGCTCGAACTGATCGAGGCGCGCCTGGCCGTGGAACCGCACATGATCCGCCTCGCGGTGCTCCATGCGACGGCCAACGAAATCAAGATGCTGGAATCGATTCTGAACGACCTCGAACAGTGCCGGCACGATAAGGAAGCCTTTACCCGGCATGACAGCATGTTCCACGAATGGCTCGCCAGGAGTTCCAAGAACCCGCTGATGCTTCACCTCTATCAGCAGATCAATGCCGTCCGGGGCCACGACCAGTGGGACGCCATGAAGAACAAGATCCTGTCGCCGGAGGAGATCGACGAATACAACCGCCAGCACCGCGCGCTCTTCGAGGCGATCCGGCGCCGGGACATCGCCGACGCCGTCAAGCAGATCAACGACCACCTGGAAAAGGCGCGCCAGGACCTGATGGGCGCCGCGGCCGTCTAGGCTCCCTGGCCTCTATTCCGCCGCGACGGCGCTGAACGGCGCTTCCGGCGCTATCGGCCGGTCGTGGTCGAGCGCCGGAATTTTCCCGCGCGCTTCGGCCACTTTCGCCGGGTCGATTTCCGCCAACGCGATTCCCTCGCTGTCGCCACCGTCGGCCAGCACCGCGCCCCATGGATCGACGATCAACGAATGGCCGAAACAGGCGCCGCCGCCTTCGATCCCGCCATACTGGCAGGGCGAGATCATGTAGCAGCCGTGTTCGATGGCCCGGGCGCGGTTGAGCACATGCCAGTGCGCTTCGCCCGTCACCTTTGTGAAAGCGGCCGGCGCCGCCAGCATGGTCGCACCGTTATGGGCAAGCTGGCGGTACAGCGGTGCAAAGCGCAGGTCGTAGCAGATCGAGAGGCCGAGGCCGCCCCAAGGCGTTTGCGCCACAACCGAGCGGTCGCCCGGCGCGATCGTCGCCGATTCTGTGAGCGGGCCGGAATCGAGCACGACATCGAACATATGAATCTTATCGTAGCGCGCGACGATGCCGCCCTCGCTGTCGAGGACATAGGCCCGGTTGGAGATGCGGCCGTCCGGGTTCAGCACGCCCAGCGAACCGAGCAGGAACCAGACTTTCCAGTCCCGCGCCGCGGCGGCAAAGGCCGGCAGGACCGGATGCTCCGATTCCGAAAAGGCCGCCGGATGGAACAGGCGGTTTTCGGTGCGCAGGCCGGAGAAATATTCCGGAGTGCAGATCAGGTCGGCGCCGGCCTCCGCCGCTTGCTTCGCCAGCCCCAATGTCGTGGCGATGTTAAAATCGACATCCGGGGTGGCGTTGTTCTGGATGCAGGCGGCGACGAATTTCTTTGACATCGAAGGCTCCCGCCGGCCGATCGCCGACAATCCGGATCAGGCCCGCACCCGGGACTTGGTCGGGTCGTAGAACGGGAACGGCACCACCGTCGCAGGGATGCGCTTCTGGTGGCCGTCCAGCTTGCCGACTTCGACGGCGGTCCCCTCCTCCGATGCGGTTATGTCCATCCGGCACAGGGCGACATTCTTGCGCAGGATCGGCGAGCGTATGCCGCTGGTCACCGTGCCGACCTGGGCCCGGCCGATATGGACGCAGTCGCCGTGGGCCGCCACCTCCTGGCCGTCCAGCTCGAGGCCGACCAGCTTGTGCCGGGGCGCGTCCTTGCGCCGGACCAGGGCCTCGCGGCCGACGAAATCCTCGTTCTTGGTCTTGAGCGCTACGGTAAAGCCGATGCCGGCTTCGAATGGGTCTGTCTGGTCGTCGAATTCGTAGCCGGCGAAGATCAGGCCGGCTTCGATCCGCACCAGGTCCAGCGCTTCGAGGCCGAAGGGCGACAGGCCGTGCGGTTCGCCGGCCTGCCAGATGGCGTCCCACACCGCGCCGGCGTCGCGCGGATGGCACCACACCTCGTAGCCGAGCTCGCCGGTATAGCCGGTGCGCGAGACGACGATCGGGATGCCGTTGTGATCGCCGATCCGGCCGATCGCGAAGCGGAACCAGCCCATTTCCTCGATCGACGGCTGGACCGGCGGCGTCCACACGACCTCCTTGAGGATGTCCCGGCTCTTCGGGCCCTGGACGGCGACGTTGTGGAGCTGATCCGTCGACGACCGGACCCAGGCATTGAGGCCCAGTTTGGCCGCCTGCTCCCGCATCCATTCGCCGCCATAGTCGCAGCCGCCGATCCAGCGGAAATTGTCGTCGCCGAGACGGAAGGCGGTGCCGTCGTCGATCATGCCGCCGGTCTCGTAGCACATGGCGGAGTAGACCACTTGGCCAGTCGCCAGCCGCCGGATATTGCGGGTCAGCGTCCATTGCAGCAGGCGCTCAGCATCCGGCCCCAGGACCTCGAACTTGCGCAGCGGCGACAGGTCCATGATGGCGGCCCGCTCGCGGCACGCCCAGTATTCGTCCAGCGCGCCGCGGTTGGTGAAACTGTTGGCCAGCCAGTAGCCGTTGTATTCGGTGAAGTTGCGGGTGTGCTCGGCGAACCGGCTGTGAAAGCCGGTTTCCCGGGTGAGCTTCGGATCGGCGTCGGGAGTCATGCGATAGGCCACCGCTTTGGAAAACACGTTCTCGCGCGGGTAGACCCGCACATGGATGTCGGTCGGATTCCAGCCGTTGGCGCCGTCGATATCGTCCGGACAGGCGGACGAGACGCAGACCATATCGGTCAGCGCCTGTATCAGCACATAGTCGCCCGGCCGCGACCACGGATTGTCGAAGACGGCCTGGTCGGCTTCGTATCCCGTGTTGAAGAAGAAGTTGAGCGCCATCCAGCCGCGCCGCGGCGCGATGCCGAACGGCGCCAGCACGGCGTTGAAATTGTCGGTGCAGTTGACATGGCCGGGATAGCCCATGTCGTCGTAGTATTTTGCTGTGCAGGCAAAGAGAAAACTGTCGTGCCGGCCGCAGGTGTCGCGCACGACCTCGAGCAACGGCTGCAAATCCTGGTCGTAGAATTTCGACAGCAACCCCGGCGCCGGGTAGGCGTTGCCCATCAGGGTGCGGGTCGCCGTCGCATCGAGGCAGAGTTCCTGCCCCTTTTCCAGGCCGGCCACGGTCAGGGCCTGGAAATCGGAACACTCCCGGCCCTGCACGTCGATGATCTGGATGAACTCTCCGGCCTTGACTTCGTAGGCTTCGGCAGTCCGGGCGGCGACCCGCCGGTCGATGCGCGGATCGGCGAGCGGTTCGGGCACCGGATGCTCGTCGGGCACGGCCGGATTGGCGCGGGTCACGAAAATCTCGACCGGCGTCGGCGCATCCTGCCGGTCGACGCGCATCGGGCCGCCGGGCGCGGCCACGAAGCAGACCAGCGGCCGCTCGGCGGTGAATCTCTCCTCATCGCCCGGCCGCGACTCGCCGCCGAGAACCCGGATCGAGATCGCCGCCGCGATATCCAGGCCGCGCCGCTGCAGGCTGCCGGCCAGCGAGCGGGCGGAACCGTTATCCGCGCCGAGGATGGCCTTCAGGCCCTCGGCTGTCCCATCGGCCCCGGCGCCCAGCGCCTCCGTATCGGGCGAGCCGTCCGGCGCGAAGGCCGCAATCTCCGCGGCCTGCCGCCCTTCCCGGTCGCGCACTGTGAGGCCGTCGCCGGGTTCGAGGGCAAAGACCGCCGCCGCGCCGCCCTGCGCGACATAGCGCTCGACCCCTAAGCCCAGCGTGGGCACGCCGGGGATCAGGACGGCGCCGGCCTTCGAGGGCTGCTGCGCCAGCGGCGTCTGGATAGTCATGCCAACCCCAACACTTTCTTGCGTTCGCGGGCCCAGGAATTGATCAGCTGGTCGGCGATCAGGCCCATGAAGGCGACGCACAGGCCGACGACCAGGGACTTGCCGGCATCGTTCTCCGCCTTGGAGCGGAAGATCTCCTGCCCCAGATCGGTCGTCCCGATGAACGCCGCGATGACGACCATGAACAGCGCGTACATGATCGTTTGATTTATGCCCAACATGATCGCCGGGAAAGCCAGCGGCATGCGCACCTTCCATAGCACCTGGCGTGGCGTGCAGCCCGAGGTGATCGCCGCTTCCACGATTTCGTGCGGCACGGTCTTCAGGCCGAAGATGGTCAGGCGGGTTGTCGGGATCGTCGCGTAGATCACGATCGCCATGATGGCGGCGAAGTCGTTGACGTTGAACAACATGATCGCCGGGATCAGGTAGATGAAAGACGGAAAGGTCTGGAAGGTATCGAGGATCAGCTCGACGGCCTTCGTCCGCCGCGGCCCGGCGGCGGCCCAGACGCCGACGATCGACCCGATAATGACACAGACGATCACCGCGAAACTCACCATGTAGGCGGTGATCAGAGTCCGCTCCCAGAAGCCGGCAAAGGCCAGATAGAGCGCGAACAATGCCTGGATGCCCGCGACCTGCCAGCCGCCGTAGTACCAGCCGAAAGTCACCACGAACACCAGCAGGGCCGACCAGGGCAGCAGGAGATAGAGGTCGCGCATCGGGATCAGGACATGGACCAGCAGCGTGTCCTTGATCAGCTCCAGATAGTCGAAGGCGTAGACGACGATGGCGTCGATCATCGCGTCCCACATCGGCGCAGTCGTGACCGACAGCGACTTGGGCCAGAGTTGCAGCGCCGGAATGAACGCCGCCAGAAGGTAGGAACCGACGACGACGGCGATGCCGGCGGTCAGGAAGGGATGCCGGACGTGAATCGGCCCCTCGCGCATATGCTCCGGCTCTTTCTGCGCCCAGGCCTGGCTCAGCCGGTCGAGGATGATCGCCATGAAGACGATCACGACGCCGATCTCCAGCGCCTGGCCGATCCACAGGGAACGCAGCCGGTTCAGCAGGTCGTGGCCCAACCCCTTGGCGCCGACGAAGGATGCCAGGACGACCATCGCCAGGCACAGCATGATGATCTGGTTGACGCCGACCATGAGCGTCGGCCGGGCCGCCGGCAGCTCGACCTTCCAGAGCATCTGCCGCTTCGTGCAGCCGGCCATGATCCCGGCTTCGCGGACCTCCGGCGACACACCCCGCAGGCCCAGGATGGTCAGCCGCGCCATGACCGGGAAGGCAAAGATGATCGTGGCGATGGTGCCCGCCTTGTGGCCGATGCCGATGAAGATGGCCACCGGGATCATGTAGGAGAAATGCGGCAGCGCCTGCATGACGTTCAGGACCGGCCACAGCAGCGTCTCGAACCAGCGCCGCTTGTAGGCGACGATGCCGAGCGCGACCCCGATCGCGCCGGCGATGGGCGCGGCCACCAGCACCACCGACAGGGTGACCATCGACAGTTCCCATTTGCCGAATACCGCCATGTAGGCGAAGCAGAAGCCGGCAACGATGCCGAGCTGGCGGCCCTGCAGATACCAGCCGAGCACGACCGCCAGTCCGGTGACCGCGATCCAGGGCAGGCCCGGAACCGAATCGGAAAAGCCGGCAACCAGGACGGCCTCGACGAAATCGAGCGGATAGTCGATCAGGTTGGCGATCGCCCGGGTGATGTCCCGGAAGGTGAGGAGACCGAATATCTCTTCCGTGCGCAGCGCCTCGACCACCACATTGATCCAGCCGACGAACGGGGCCGACCAGTCCTTCGGGATCGTCCGCAGCCAGTCGGGCAGCCACGGAGCGATCAGCAGGATGAAAACGAACGGCGCCAGCAGCAGGACGGCGACACGAAGGCCCGATTGCCCGGATCCCGCGATCCAGCGGCGAACCGGTAGCGCGCCGCCGAGGACCGCCGCGTCAGCCATCGGCGCCGGCCTCCGCGGCGAAGAGCATGTCCAGAACACGGTCGCGGCTCACCGCTCCGATGGTCCGTCCGTCGTCGTCCGCGACCCGCAGCGGCAGCGCGCTGTCCACGATCAGGCGCGCGACGTCGGCAACCTTGTCGGTCTGGAGCACGGTTTTGTCCGAAAGGGCTTTGCCTTCCACCGGCAGATCCATGACCGAGGCGACGGTCAGGAGCTTCTCGCGGGCCACGTCGCGGGTGAAATTGGCGACATAGTCGTCCGCAGGTTTCGTTACCAGTTCCTCCGGCGTGCCGATCTGGACGATCCGGCCCTCGTTCATAATCGCGATCCGGTCGGCGAGGCGGATCGCCTCGTCGAAATCGTGGGTGATGAAGGCGATCGTCTTCTGCAGCATGGTCTGCAGGCGCAGGAACTCGTCCTGCATCTCGCGCCGGATCAGCGGATCGAGGGCGGAAAAGGGCTCGTCTAGGAACCAGACATCGGGTTCGACCGCCAGAGAGCGCGCAATGCCGACGCGCTGCTGCTGGCCGCCGGAAAGCTCGCGCGGATAATAACCGTCCCGTCCCTTCAGCCCGACCAGTTCGATGACTTCCAGCGCCCGCTTCTCCCGGGTCGCGCGGTCGATGCCCTGCACTTCCAGCGGGAACGCGACATTCTGGAGAACCGTGCGGTGCGGCAGCAGGGCGAAATGCTGGAACACCATGCCCATCTTGTGGCGGCGGATTTCGATCAGTTCCTTCGCCGGTATCTTCAGCAGGTCCTGCCCGTCGAACAGGACCTCTCCGGCAGTGGGTTCGATCAGGCGCGACAGGCAGCGCACCAGAGTCGACTTGCCGGAGCCGCTGAGCCCCATGATGACCAGAATTTCACCGGGAAAGACTTCCAGGCTGGCGTGGCGCACCGCCGGAATGTAACCGTCGCCCGCGATGGCGCCGTCCGGGGGATCGCCGTTATGGGCAGCCAGAAAACCTTCCGGATCCTTGCCATACAGTTTCCAGACATCCCGGCAGGCAATCTTGGCGTCCAAACTGATGCACTCCCTGCAATGGCTCCCGGGCAGCCGGTCTGCCATATTCCGTATAGCCGTGTATATACCGGCCGCGACGGAAACGGCGCCCCGGGGACCGGCCCGATGTCGCCATGACCTATCGATACCTTCAATTCGACGATATGCTCAATCCTGCCTCGCGCACCATTACAAACCAATTTGAACCATTAATACCGGGAATTTACCATATAAATAGTTGACATCAATAACTTGAAATGAATGATAGTATGCTTCCGCGTTGAATTATTCAGAATTGGTCTGAATTGGTTCAATGCTGCAACTCTTGAGGAGGAGCATATGCGCAGAATCGCAATTGCGGCCGGGGCTGCTGCTTTGCTGATCGCCGGGGCACAGTCTGCGGCCGCCGATACGATCAAGATTCCGCTCCACAACTGGTCGAGCCAGCTTGTTGGCGCCCGCATCGTCGGCAAGCTGCTGGAGATGGTGGGCAACAAGGTCGAATACGTCTCCGCGGACAGCCAGGTCGTCTACACCTCGATGTGCGAGGGCGATATCCACCTGGTGCACGAGGTCTGGCAGGGGGCGTTCGGCGTCAGCTACGAGAAGCAGCTCAACAAGGGCTGCGTGATCACGGCGGCGACCCACGAGGCCAAGACCCGCGAAGAATGGTGGTATCCGGAATATGTCGAGAAGGCCTGTCCCGGCCTGCCCGACTGGAAGGCGCTGAACAAATGCGCCGCCAAGTTCGCGACCGCCTCCACGAAACCGAAAGGCCGCTTTCTCGCCGGCCCGGTGGACTGGCTGAAGCACGACCAGGAGCGCGTCGACGGCCTCGGCATGAACTTCAAGGTGGTGAACGCCGGCTCGGCCGCGGCGCTGTGGGCGGAGCTCAAGTCCGCCAGCAAGCGCAAGGCGCCGATCGTCCTGTTCAACTGGACGCCGAACTTCATCGAGGCCCTGTACAAGGGCAAGTTCGTGGAGTTCCCGGCCTACCACGAGAAATGCCGCAAGGACCCGAAATGGGGCCTGAACCCCGAAAAGGCCTATGACTGCGGCAACCCGAAGGACGGCTACCTGAAACTCGGCGTCTGGAAAGGCTTCCCGAAGAAGTGGCCGAAAGCCTACAAGGTCCTCCAGAAAATGAGCTTCTCCAACCTCGACATCGCCGTCATGGCCAAGCTGGTCGACGTCGACAAGATGGAGGCGGATGCCGCCGCGGCGAAGTGGATGAAGGACAACGAGAAGAAGTGGAAACCCTGGGTGACTGCGGCCACCATGTAGGCCTTGCCCCGCGGTTCCGAACCGCCGACGGCCCGCCAGCGATGGCGGGCCGTTTTCTTTGGCGGCGCCCGTCCGACCGGCCGCATGCTGGCATTTGTAGCGTAGGAAAATTGGGGCGAATGACGGGATTTGAACCCGCGACCCCCTGGACCACAACCAGGTGCTCTAACCAACTGAGCTACATCCGCCGCCGGGGCGCGCCGCGCGGCCTGCCGCCCGCCGGCGCAGGTCCGCGTATGTACGCACCGGGCCATAAAGGGTCAAGCCGCGCGACAGCGATGGACCGCCCTTCGATACGCGCCTCCGGCGGCTACTCAGGGTGAGGATGAGCGTTGTGCGGACAGTAATGCAATTCCGAACGCCCTGCATCCCGAGCAGCCACGGCTCAAGGCCGGGGCGTATCTAGGGACGCGCCCTACAGCTCCAGCCAGGCACGCATCCGCTTCAGGGCCTCGTCCAGCGTCGCATCTTCCTTGCAGAAGGAGAAGCGGGCGAAGTGGCGGGGCGGATCGCTGCTGTAGAAGGCACTCACCGGCACGGCGGCGACGCCGGCCTCGGTCGTCAATGTGCGGCAGAAATCGACATCGTCGCCGTTAAAGCCGAGGGGCCGGAAATCGACCGTGATGAAATAGGTGCCGTGGCACTCGACCGTCTCGAAGCCGATCTCCTCCAGCCCGGCCCGGAAGCGGTCGCGGCTGCGCTGCAGGCCGTTCGCCAGCCCGGTGAAGTAGCTGTCGTCCTTTTCCAGGCCGTAGGCGGCGGCGCGCTGCAGGTTGGGCGGCGTCGTGAAGGTGAGATACTGGTGCGTCTTGGCAATCGGCGTCATCAGGTCCGGCGGCGCCGTGATGTAGCCGACCTTCCAGCCGGTGAGCGCAAAGGTCTTGCCGGCGCTGCCGATGCGCACCGTGCGCTCGCGCATGCCGGGCAGGCTCATCATCGTGACATGGGGCCGGCCGTCGAACACCAGATGCTCGTAGACCTCGTCGGCGACGCAATAGGCGTCATGCTCCAGGCACAGGCCGGCGATCAGTTCGAGCTCGTCGCGGGTGAAGACCTTGGCGGCCGGGTTCATCGGCGTGTTGATCAGGACCAGCTTGGTGCGCTCGGAGAAGGCCGCGCGCAGTTCGGCCTCCGGCAGGGTCCAGTCCGGCGGCTCGATGCGCACCGGGCGCGGCACGGCGCCGGCGCGGCGGATGATCGGCAGGTAGCAATCGTAGAGCGGCTCGATCAGCACGACCTCGTCGCCCGGCTCGATCAGCCCGAAATGCGCCGCCGCCAGCGCTTCGGTCGCGCCACTGGTGACCAGCGTCTCGGCCTTCCAGTCGATATCGAGATCGTAGAAGCGCTTGTTGTGCTTCGCCACCGCCTGGCGCAGCTCGGGCAGGCCGAACATGGGCGGATACTGGTTCGGCCGGTCGTCGAGCGCCGTGTGCGCCATGGCGCGGACATCGTCCGGCCCGTTGCCGTCCGGGAAGCCCTGGCCGAGATTGACCGCCTTGTGTTCGTTGGCGAGCGCCGACATGACCTCGAACACGGTCGTGCCGTAGCCGGAGAGAATTGCGTTTGCCGGTTTCATGGGCCTCTGTTTGCCCGCATCGGCGCCTGCAAATCAATGGGTCCGCCGCGTCGCAGGCCTCCCGGCCGACCGGCCCCCCATTCCCGTCATTCCGACCGGAGCCGCCCTCCGGGCGGCGGAGTGGAGGAATCTCAGCACCGGACTGCGGGCTTGCTCGTCGCATCGAATCGAGATCCCTCCACTCGCTTCGCTCGGTCGGGATGACGGGAAAGGAAAGCGGTTGGCTACCGGGTGAGCCATCAGGGGCAGCCGAGCCGGTCCGCCAGCTCCTCGAAGCTTTCCGCCGCCAGATCGGCGCCGTCCCAGGCTTCGAGATCTTTCGTCTGGCCTTCGTCCGCCATTTCCGTGCGCCGGGCGACGAAGACCGTGCGCAGGCCGGCCGCGGCGGCGGCCCGAAGATCGTCGTTGTGGGCCGCGACCAGCGCGACTTCCGCCGGTGCGAGGCCCAGCATGTCGGCCGCGGAAAGATAGGCCTCCGGCATCGGCTTGTAGGCCCGGGCGACCTCGGCGCCGAGGATCGCGTCCCACCGGATGCCGGCGCGGCGCGCCATGTTCACGATCAGCGCGACATTGCCGTTCGAGAGCGCCGCCAACGGATAGGTCGCGCGTAGCCGGGCCATGCCGGGCAACACGTCCGGCCACGGATCGAGCCGGTGCCAGGCCCGGTTCAGGTCGTCGATCTCCGCTTCGGAGAGGCCGGCGACGCCGAATTCCGCCAACACCTCGATCAGGTTTTCGCGGTGCAGCACGTCGAGCTTGACGAAGCCGCGCCCGCCGCTGCGCACCCGCTCCATCGCCGGCTGGTAGCGCGCGCGCCAGGCCAGGGCAAAGCCGTTCCAATCGAGCGCGTAGCCCCTCGGGCCGAGCGCCGCCGCCGCCTCGCGCGCAATGCTGCGCCGCCAGTCGACCACCGTGCCGAACACGTCGAACGTCAACGCCTTCACCGGCAGCATCGCCTTTACCCTCTCCGTCACTCTCTGCTAAGAGCTAAGCCGATTACTACGGTCGTCCGGTTATTTACCAGTCTAGCCAACACCTGCTTCGAGCCCAGCTCGATTATTCGCACCACGACTAGAATATCGCGTGAGGAAAGAACCATGGGAGTCAAGACTGGCGGTGGATATTGCAGAAATTGCAAAAAGAATGTCATGACACAAAAAAATACTCCAAATCATATTTTGCATTTATTGCTTTCAGTAATTACAGCAGGAATATGGATTATTGTTTGGATATTATTGTCGGTTGGTCACATAGGCGGTGAACGTTGTACCGAATGTGGGCATAATATTTGAGAAACTCGAGAATACATGCGGCTGAATCTGCAAATGTCTAATCCGCAACTCGCCGGCCGCACCGGGCGGCTTGGCACCGAATCCGCTTTCGAGGTTCTGGCCCGCGCGACGGCGCTGGCGGCCGAGGGGCGCGACATCATCAATCTCGGCATCGGCCAGCCGGACTTCAAAACCCCGGACCATATTGTCGGGGCGGCGACGAAGGCGCTCGCCGACGGCCATCACGGCTATACCCCGGCGGCCGGTGTCGCCGGGCTGCGCGAGGCGGTGGCGGCGGACATCCTGCGCCACCGCGGGGTCGAGATCGATCCTTCGACCGTGCTGATCATGCCGGGCGGTAAGCCGACCATGTTCTTCGCCCTGATGATGTTCGGCGAGCCCGGCGCCGAGATCCTCTATCCCAATCCCGGCTTTCCGATCTACGAATCGGTGATCCGCTTTTCCGGCGCCACGCCGGTGCCGATCGAGCTGGCGGAAGAGCGGGACTTCGCCTTCAGCGCCGATGCGGTAGTCGACCGGATTACCGAGCGGACCCGGCTCATCATCCTGAACAGCCCGGCCAACCCGACCGGCGGCGTGACGCCGAAGGCCGAGATCGACGCGCTTGCCGCCGGCCTCGAGCGCTTCCCCCATGTCGCCATCCTGAGCGACGAGATCTATTCCCGGCTATTGTTCGACGGCGAAGCCCACACCACCCTGCTCGCCTACGAACATCTGCGCGACCGGACCATCCTGCTCGACGGCTGGTCCAAGACCTACGCCATGACCGGCTGGCGCCTCGGCTACGGCGTCTGGCCGAAGGCCTGGGTCGATACGGCGGAGCGGCTGTCGATCAACTGCCATTCCTGCGTCAACGCCAGCGCGCAATATGCCGGGATCGCGGCGCTCGAAGGGCCGCAGGACGCGGTCGAGACCATGCGCGACGCCTTCGAGCACCGCCGCACCCTGATCGCCGAGCGGCTGAACGCGCTGCCCGGCTTGCGCTGCCGGACGCCGGCCGGCGCTTTCTACGCCTTCCCGAATATCGAGGGCACGGGCCGCAGCGCCCGCTCCATGCAGGACGGCATGCTGGAGCAGATCGGCGTCGCCGCCATCGCCGGCACCAGCTTCGGCGCTTACGGAGAAGGCTTCCTGCGCTTCTCCTGCGCCAACAGCGCGGAGAACATAGAGCGCGCGATCGACCGGATGGCGGACTGGCTGGCTGCCTGAATGGCCGAACTCAGGCGAAGGCGGCGTTTTCCGTTCCGGGGCGGGCGGCGCGCTTCCGGCGCTCTTGCGCCAGCTCGTAGCTCGCCTGCATACGCATCCAGTGCTCGGCGGTTCCCCAGCCGATCTCTTCCAGAGCCAGCGCCATAGTCGCGGACACGCCCGCTCTGCCGTTCAACACGCGCGACAGGGTCCCGCGGTCGCACTTCAGGTGGGCCGCCATGCCGGTTACGCTCCAGCCCGTTTCCTCCATACCTTCGCGGATCAGTTCGCCCAGATGCGGCGGGTTCAGCATCGGCCCCACCCGCTCGTCGTCGCTATCGTTCATCGGTCGGGGCTCCCTCCATTGGGTCAGTGATAGTCGACCAGGTCCACGTCCACGGCTTCGCCATTCTCGAAGCGGAACACCACGCGCCAGTTGCCGGATACGCGCACACTCCATATGCCTGCCCGATCTCCTTTCAGCGGGTGCAGTCGAAATCCGGGCGCGTCGGCGCTGCCCGGATGGGTCGCTTCTTGCAACCGCAGGAGAATCCGCCGAAGTCGTGGCGCCAGGCCCGCCGGCAACCGCGCGGCGCTACCTCGTTCTTGCAGCGCCCGCAGCCCTTTGTGCCTGATCTTCATGGCCGAATGTAGCGCGTCGCGCCACACGCCGCAATAGAATGGCCGATTTGACTGGTCAATCGACCGGATGGCGGACTGGCTTGCTGCCTGAACGCGCGGCACACTGCTTCGAAATTAGGCACTTTGCTATCGGCCGCCGATGCGGTATGCGGGAATTGCCCCGGAACGACGGGCTTTCCGGGGGTTCACTTGCCGCATTGCCGTTGGCACGAATGATGCTTATCGGAAGTGTGCGCCAGGCGTGCCGGCGGCCCGACCCGTTTCCGGGCGCCGGCCGGCCGTACGGCCATATGAAATTGCGCCGGTCCGGCCACGAAGACGATCCCGTGAAGAAGGTCCCATGAAGAAAATCGAGGCGATCATCAAGCCGTTCAAGCTGGACGAGGTGAAGGAGGCCCTGACCGACCTGGGAATCCAGGGCCTGACCGTGGTCGAGGCGAAGGGGTTCGGACGCCAGAAAGGCCATACCGAGCTGTATCGCGGCGCCGAATACATCGTCGATTTCCTGCCCAAGGTGAAGATCGAGGTCGTGCTGCACGAGGACATGCTCGAACGCGCCCTGGAAGCGATCATCCAGAACGCCCAGACCGGACGGATCGGCGACGGCAAGATTTTCGTCACCGAAATCGAGGACGCCATCCGCATCCGCACCGGCGAGCGCGGTCGCGAAGCCGTTTAGCCGGATCGAAGCCTTCGCATGCTACATCCATCCAAGCCCGAACATCCCAGCCAAGAGATTGGAAACCCGCCATGTCAGACGTAAATTCCGTACTGGAGAAAATCCGCGACGAGGACGTTCAGTTCGTCGATCTGCGGTTTACCGATCCGCGGGGCAAGTGGCAGCACACAGCCCAGACCGCCCAGACCATCGATGAAGACACCTTCGAGGACGGCATCATGTTCGACGGTTCGTCGATCGCCGGCTGGAAGGCGATCAACGAGTCCGATATGGCGCTGCTGCCCGATCCGGCGACCGCGGTGATGGACCCGTTCACCGCGCAATCGACCCTGATCATGTTCTGCGACGTGCTGGAGCCGACCTCCGGACAGCCCTATGGCCGCGACCCGCGCTCGACCGCCAAGAAGGCGATCAGCTACATGGGCGAGGCCGGCATCGCGGACACCGCCTATTTCGGCCCGGAAGCCGAGTTCTTCGTGTTCGACGACGTGCGCTTCGCCGCCGACATGAACCACACCTTCTTCCAGATCGATTCGGAAGAGGGCCCCTACAATTCCGGCACCGAATACGAAGACGGCAACCTGGGCCACCGGCCGCGCCTGAAAGGCGGCTATTTCCCGGTCCAGCCGGTCGACCAGGGCGCGGACATGCGCTCGGAAATGATCACCATGATCCAGCAGATGGGCGTGGAGACCGAGAAGCACCATCACGAGGTGGCGCCCTCGCAGCATGAGCTGGGCATCCGGTTCGGCCCGCTGGTCGCCATGGCCGACGGGCTGCAGATCTACAAATACTGCGTCCACATGATCGCCAACAAATGGGGCAAGACGGCGACCTTCATGCCCAAGCCCGTAGTCGGCGACAACGGTTCGGGCATGCATGTTCACCAGTCGCTGTGGCGCGACGGAAACCCGCTGTTCGCCGGCAACCAGTATGCCGACCTGTCGGAGACCTGCCTCTACTATATCGGCGGGGTGATGAAGCACGCCAAGGCGATCAACGCCTTCTCGAACGCGACGACCAACAGCTACAAGCGGCTGATCCCGGGCTTCGAGGCCCCCGTGCTGCTCGCCTATTCGGCGCGCAACCGCTCGGCCTCGTGCCGGATTCCCTACGTCGCCTCGCCCAACGGCAAGCGCGTCGAGGTCCGCTTCCCGGACGCGGCCGGCAACCCCTACTACACCTTCGCCGCCATGCTGATGGCCGGCCTCGACGGCATCCAGAACAAGATCCATCCTGGCGACCCGATGGACAAGGACCTCTACGACCTGCCGCCGGAGGAGCTGACCGGCATCCCGACGGTCTGCGGCTCGCTGCGCGAAGCCCTGGAGTCGCTGGACGCCGACCGCGACTTCCTCAAGAAGGGCGAAGTTTTCAACGACGACCTGATCGACGGCTATATCGGCCTCAAGTGGGAAGAGGTCTACTATCTCGAACACACCACCCACCCGGTGGAGTTCGACATGTATTACAGCGTGTAGGGCTGGCCCCTGCTACCCGACTGCGGAAGAGCCGCCGTCCCCGGACGGCGGCTTTTTCTTTGGCGGAAACGCGCCGGGTGCCGGTACGCGGATTGCGCGTCGTCTCAAGCGCGAATCCGCACGGAAATGCTGCAAGAGGGCTTGATTTCCGGCCAAGAACATAGTATGAACAATTAGCTGTTGGTTTCGCCGGAGATCCCGTCGGCCGGGCCGTTGCCGCAGCGCGGCTAATCCGGCCGGCTCCGTATAACGGATCATGACATTTCCTGACACATCGCCACCCGTCATCGCGACCGAGCGAAGCGAGCGGGGGGATCCCGGTTCGAACGTGGATATGCAGATCCGGAAGCCGGCGACGAGATTCCTCCACTTCGCGGACTGGCGTCCGCTCCGGTCGGAATGACGAATGTGGGCAAACGGGACGGCTCGGAGCCGAACCATGACAAATCATGACATTTCATGACGCCCGTAGAAGGCTGGCTTTCCGGCGCCGCGGTCGTGCTGCCGCATCCGCGCGGCTGCCCGATGCGGACGATCTGGAAAATTATGCACAACTTGCCATCGTTTGCGCACGGCCGCCGGAGCGGAAATGGCAGATTTCAGCGGATTCCGCGCCTGAAGTGCGGCTCTACTGCAAAAAAACACTGTATATAGACCGGTCTGTCTCAGCCTTGTGGCTGGGCCGCGAATGCGCAAAGGAGGAGAATGCCGCCACGAATCACGACAAATCATGACATTTCATGACACATCCTGACACATGCGCATCCGGCCGATGCGGGCCGGGGCGCACCGGCGCGCCGCTCAGATCGGCACGGGCATGACGCCGTGGACGCCGTCGCAATCGATCAGGTCTATGCGCTTGAGGGCGATCCTGAAGCCGCTGCCGTTGGGCCGCAGCCGCATGGTCTGGCGGCCGTCGTAACGCGTGCGGTCGCCGGCCCGGTAGAGGGCGACCTGGAGCGCCGCGACCGTCTCGACCGTGCCGTCCTCCGCCGCAACGATGCCGAAATTGCCGAGCAGGTGCGAACTGCGCGGCAGGGGCATGAGCGACCAGGCCCGGGGATGGCTGAGCCGGCGGACACGCATGCGCAGAACCGTGCGGTCCTCGTGGACGATCGATGCCGCGCCGAAGCGGTCGGTCTGGCCGGGCAGGCCGGGGATCCAGTAGAGCCCGTCTTCGTCGAACAGGGCGAGCCAGTCCTCGAACTGCCCGTCGTCGAGCAGCCGGGCCTCGCGGTAGAGAAAGGCCTCGACGGCCGCGCGATTCACGCCGTCCGGGGCCACGCCGTCCGGGGCCACGCCGTCCGGGGCCACGCCGTCCGGGGCCACGCTGTCCGGGGCCACGCTGTCAGAATCCACCGGTTTCGCGGTCACGCCGCCGCCGTCATATGGTCGAGCCAGGCGCGGAACTGCCCGCGGATCGGCAGTTCGCTGGTGCCGGCCGATGCGATGCGGCCGTTGCCGATGGCCTCGTCGATGCCGCGCGATTGGTCGAGCCATTCCCGGCTGCCGTCCGACAGACCGGCCTGGACCTTCTCGAAGATTTCGGCATCGTCGGCAAAGATCATCGACGCGGGCGAGCTGAGATTGGTCAGAAAGCGCACCGCGCGGTGGAACATGCCCTCCGGCGCGCCACCAAGGCGGAAGCACATGGCCTGGACGATCGTGCGGTCCGGCGCGACCGGCTGGACGACCCGGATCTGCTGATACTGGGCGTTGATGTTCAGGTTGGGCCAGACCAGGTTGTTGAACCGGTCCATCGCCAGAATACCGGCAGCGGCTTCCCGCCCACGCGCGGCTTCCAGCGCGTCCCGATAGCTGCGGGATATCGGATCGTCGCGATCCGGCGACAGGATGCCCCTTGTGTAGAAACCGTCCATATAGCTGTGGCCGTTGGCCAGCCCCTGCAGGCCCAGCGACTGCCATTCCCGCACCGAAAACCCGTTCGACAGCATTTGGACATGGGCTTGGTGCTCATCGTAGACCGGCTCGGCATAGTCGCGGCCGTCCTCCCGCGCGGCGTTGACCGAGGATTCGTGGACGAAGCCGGGATGCATCGTGTCGTTGGCGTTTTCGTGATGCAGCTTCCAGTTGCCGCGGTATTCCAGCCGGAACGCGCCGCCTTCCTGGGTAACCTCGCCGTTCGGCGCGCGGTCGATGAAATTGTCGAGCACATCGGTCATTTCGCCGAGGAAATCCTCGAGCGCCGGCCCGTCTTCGGCCAGGCTGGCGAAGAGGAAACCGCGGTAGTCCGCGACCCGCGGCGCGCGAAACAATGTGAGGCGCGGATCGGCGATGTTGAAGGAATCCGGCATGCTCTTGCGGTGCGGCACCGAGCGCAGCGCCCCGTCCAGGGCGAAGGTCCAGGCGTGGTAGGGGCAGACCAGGCTGGCGGCGTTGGCGCGCTCGACCGAGCACAGGGTGGTGCCGCGGTGAGTGCAGCGGTTCTCCACGACATGGACGCTGCCTTCCGCGTCGCGGGTCACCAGCACGTCGTGCCGGCCGAGGCGGGTGCGGATCAGGTCGCCCGCTTCGGGGACCTGGCTGGTATGGGCGACGAAAATCCAGGCCCGGCCGAAGATGCGTTCCATCTCCAGGTCGAAGATCGCGCGGTCGGTATAGGCGCGGCGGTGGACCCGGCTGGGCTCGACCAGCGCCGCGATTTCTGCGGCGCCGACGGCCGGTTGCGCGCTGCTGTCGGTGGCAAGGGACATGGCGCTTTCCTGAATACGCCAATCCGCAGCGGCGATCCAGCCGGGAGACAGGTATCGGCTGCTGTGTTCCGGGTTATTTCGGCTCTTTTGCCGTCAACAGGCAAATCGACCGAAGCGGCCCGGAATGTGGTTGTCGATGAAAGCGTCAGCTAAAGTGCCGCCGTCCCGCTACACGAACCCGATTTCCTGCATGGCCGACAGCACCGACCGATCGATCCCGCGCCGCGAGACGCGCCGGCTGGTGGCCGGGCGCGGGCGCTTTACCGCCGATCTGACGGCGCCGCGCCTGCTGCACGCCGCCTTCCTGCGCAGCCCGGTCGCCCACGGCCGGATCGCGGCGCTCGATGCGTCCGCCGCGCGGGCCATGCCCGACGTCGCTGCGGTGCTGACGGCGGAAGACCTGCGGCCGGTCTGCAAGCCGATGGTTACGCGTTTGGCGATGGTTCCGGAGCACCGGCCGCCGCCCCAGCCGGCGCTGGCCGGCGACAGCGTCCACTATCAGGGCCAGCCGGTTGCCCTCGCCGTCGCGGGCAGCCTCGACCGCGCCCGCGACGCCGCCGAGGCCGTCTTACTGGAGATCGAGGGGCTGCCGCCGGCAACGGACTACGCCGATCCGGCGCGCCGCGACCGCAGAGCCCATGCGGCGGCGGAAAGCAACGTCATGCTGCGCCGGACGTTCGGCAGTCCCGCCGGAGCTTCTGCGGCGGAGCGACGGCGCTTCGTATTCGAGCGCCAGACCGGCGTGCCGCTGGAAGGCCGGGCGGTGCTGGCCGACTACGACCCGGCCGACGGCGCCCTGACGGTGTACCAGTCCGGCCAGTCGCCGCACCAGATGCAGGATGTCTGGGCCGACCTGCTCGGCCTGCCGCAGCACAAGGTGCGGGTCGTCTGCCCCGATGTCGGCGGCGCCTTCGGCATCAAGCTGCACGCCTATGCCGACGAACTGGCCGTTGTCGCCGCAGCGCGCCTTCTCGGCCGGCCGGTCAAGTGGGCGGCGGACCGGCTCGAATCCTTCCTGTCCGATGTCCATGCCCGGGAATTCACGATCGAGGCGGGCCTAGCGCTGGACGATGACGGGTCGATGCAGGCCATCGAGGCGAAGATGGCGATGGGCGCCGGGCCCTATTCGATCTATCCGCGCGGCAGCGCAGGGGACGCCGGTCTCGCCTCGTCCCTGATCGGCAGCGCGTACACCGCCGGCCGGGTCGGGGTGGCCGCGCAGGTACTGGCCCAGAACAAGGCGCCGACCGGCGCCTATCGCGGGGTCGGCCAACCCGTCGCCATGGCGGTGACGGAGGTGCTGATCGACGATGCGGCGCACCGGCTCGGCCTCGATCCGCTGGAGCTGCGCCGGCGCAACTATCCGGCGGACGGCGCGCCCTTTGTGAGCGCCGGCGGCGTGCGCGCCGACGCCCTCTCGCTCCACGCCTGCCTCGACCGGCTCGAAACCCTGATGGACTATCCGGCCCTGCGCGCCGCCCAGGCGGCGTCCCGCACGGCCGGGCGGATCGAGGGCATCGGCGTGGCCACGCTAATCGAGCTGACCGCGCCCGGCGCCGGCATCTACGGCGCACAGGAGGTCGATGTCACCGCCGAGGATACCGCCACCGTGGCGCTGCTGCCATCCGGCACCGTGCGGGTCCAGGCCGGTTGCACGGATCAGGGCCAGGGCACGCTCACCGGGGTCGGTCAGCTCGTGGCGGCGCGCCTCGGACTGCGGCCCGAGGATGTCGCCGTGGCGGCGGGCGACAGCGCCGGGCCGATCGGCGGCGGCGCCTGGGCCTCGCGCGGCCTGGCGATCGGTGGGACGGCGGCCTGGCGGGCGGCAGACGCCGTGGCCGCACGTCTGCTGGATATTGCCGCGACCCTGCTGCAGGAGGACGCCGCGACCCTGTCGCTCGCCGAGGGCCATGTCGTCGACCGGCGCGGTGCGGCGCGGCTTGCTGTGGCGGAGGTCGCGAAGATCGCGCACTACCGCCAGCATCAGCTGCCGCCGGAGGTCTCGACCGATCTCAGCGCGAGCCGCAGCTTCGTGCCGAAGAATGCGCCCTTCTATGCCGCCAACGGCATCCAGGCCTGCCACCTCGCCATCGACCCGGAGACCGGCGCCATCGAGCTACTGAACCACTGGGTGGTCGAGGATTGCGGCCGCGTCGTCAATCAGGCGCTGGTCGACGGCCAGATCGTCGGCGGCGTGGTCCAAGGCCTGGGCGCGGCTTTGATGGAGCGCTGCGTCTACGACGGCGACGGCAACCTGCTGACCGGCTCGCTGATGGACTATGCCCTGCCGCGCGCGGGGTGGGTGCCGCCCATCCATATCGATCACGTCGAGACCCCGCAGCCCGGCACCGAAACCGGCGTCAAGGGCGCCGGCGAGGCCGGCATCGTCGGCGCCATCGCCGCCGTCTGGTGCGCCGTCAACGACGCCCTGCGCCCGCTCGGCAAGCAGGCGACGGTGCAGCCGTTCACGGCGGAGAGGATGTTGCGGGCATTGCGGGGAGGGAAGGCGGTTTAGGGGCCAGCGCCTTGTCTTTGCGGACCTTCTGAGTCACGCTTTCCGGAGAGAACGGATATCGTAAGGTGTAAATCGGCGATCCCATGACCGGGCCGAACGACATTGAAGGCGGCGATATTCTGCTGACCGTGTTCCTGAAGCACGATCAGTCGAAGGTGCTGGGGGAATTCCAGGCGGCGCTCGATGCGCGCGACTGGTGGCGCCGCTTTCCGCCCGAGGGGGTCGAGATCGTGTCGTGGACCGTGGCGATGGGCCTCGGCCAGATCGTGACGCTGCGCCTGCCGCCGGATCGTCTCCAGGCGGTCAATGTCGAGCTGGAGCGCTCGGCCTGGGGCGTGTTCCGCACGGAAGTTTTCGTCTCTTACGATTTCCTGAAGGTGCGCGAGCGGCTGGCCCGGGAATCGGCGGAACGGCGCGTGGCCGGTGGAGCTGCCGACGAGACGTCCCCGGCGCCCGATGCCGTGCCGGATGCCCCAGTCCCGAGCGGCGCCGGCGGCGGCGACCATCCGCGCCTGCCCCATAACGGCCTGTCCATCGAACCGTGGCAGTTCCGCACGGCGGCGCCGACGGACTACGAGGACCGGCTGAGCGCGGCCCTGGAAGCAGCCTTCGCCGAAGGCATCCACGAATTGCCGGCCCTGGCCGCGGCCCTGAACGGCGCCGGCCTGCAAACCCCGGACGGCGACGCGTGGACGGAAGCCAACTTCCCGGCCGCCATGCAGCGGCTCGGCAATCCGGCCGGGTCCGACTCCGACTTGTCCGGGGCCGGGGGACGGGAATGACCGGTGGCGGCGCGATGAACGACCCGGCTCCGAAGCCGCGGGCCGGCGAGGCGGCCCAGGCGATTCTGGCGACCGGACTGTACGACCGCTGGTACGGCATCTGCCCGTCGGACCGGATCGGCGCCGGCCCTTTGGCGCTGACGCGCTGGGGCCGGAACCTGGTCGCCTGGCGCGACCGGGGCGGCGCGGTCCGGCTGATGGACGACCGCTGCCCGCACCGCGGCGCGCCGCTTTCGCTCGCCCGCAACGACGGCGACCGGCTGGTCTGCGTCTATCACGGCGCCCAGATCCTCAGCGACGGCACGGTGGCGGCGATTCCCGGCGAGCCCGGCTGCGCCCTGGTCGGCAAGCGCGCCGTCCGCAACTATCCGGTGCGCGAGCATCGCGGCGCGGTCTATGCCTGGTACGGGTCGGATCCGGAAGCCCCGCCGGCCGCCTTCACCCCGCCCGATCGGCTGGCGAACGGGGCCTACCGGGCAATCCTCTGCTACACGGAATGGCGCTGCCCCTATCGCTTCCTGATCGACAACAATATGGATCCGATGCACGGCGCCTATCTGCACACGACCGCCCATTCGATGCAGCAGGGCTCCCGGCAGGCCGAGTTCCGCACCCGCGACACCGACACCGGCTTCGTGTTCGAGAAGACCGGCCAGAAGGATCTGAATTTCGACTGGAGCGAATGGTACGACCGCAATTTCCAGGCGGTCTGCCTCGAAATTCCCTATCCGGCGACCGGTGGGCCGGGCGGCAATTTCGGCATCGTCTTCCATGTCACGCCGATCGACGAGGAGACCTCGGCCTGCTTCTTCTGGCGCCACCGCAAGGTGAGCGGCTGGCAGGGCGATGTCTGGCAGTTCCTCTACCGGACACGGCTGGAGGAGCGGCACTGGCACGTTCTGGAGCAGGACCGGCTGGTGATGGAGACCATGGCCGCCGACGCCGACGCGCGCGAACATCTCTACAGCCACGATCTCGGCCTGACCCGGGTGCGCGGCCTGATGGCGCGCGAGGCGCTGCAACAGGCCAAGGCGCTGGCGGCAGTGCAGGGAGCAGAGGAAAACGGCGGTGAAGTGCTGGCCGGATAGGCCGGAAATCGAAAGGAGCTGGAAATGCCGACATCGGTCAGATTCGAGCAAGTTGCGGCACCGGAGGCGCCGGAGTTTCCGGGCAATATCTTTTCCAACTGCCTGAAGGCCGGCAACCAGGTTGTCCTGTCCGGCATGGTGGCGTCCGCCGCCGACGGCGGCGTCATCGGCGGCGATTCGGCCTACGAGCAGGCGCGCGCCTGTTTCGCGAAGATCGAAAAGCTGGTCGAGGCCGCCGGCGGCTCGCTCGCCGACGTCGCCAAGCTGACCATCTATCTCACCGACATCGCCGACCGCCCGGAGATCGGCCGCGCCCGGAAGGAGTTCTTCGACGGCCGCATGCCGGCCTCGACCCTGATCGGCGTCAGCGCCCTCGCCGGGCCGGAATACAAGGTCGAGATCGAGGCGATTGCTTTTCTCGAGGGGGATGGATAACCGCGCCGCCGATTGACCCCGGCGCCCAGGCGCCGCACTGTCCGGGAGAGGTTTCGGGAGCAACCGGATGACCGCGGACTATCGGTACAGCCGGTTGGCCTACGTCGCGCTCAACGTGACCGACCTCGGCCGCACGCTGGCTTTCTACACCGACATCGTCGGCCTCGATGCGACCAGCGTAGCGGACGGGCGGGCGGCACTGCGCTGCGGGCCGGATCACCACAACATCCTGCTGAGCCGGGCGCCGGAGCCCGGCCTGAAGCGGCTCGGATTCGAACTCGAATCCGAAGACGATCTGGAGCGCGCCTTCGACCACTTGGAACGGCGCGGCTACGCGCCGGCCTGGATCGATTTGGACGAGTGCGCAGAGTTGCACCAGGGCCGCAACCTGCGCTTCCGCCATCCCGGCACCGGGCTGCCGCTGGAATATTTCATCGGCATGGAACGGATGGCCGAGCCGTTCGGCGCACGCCTCGCCAAAATCGCCCGGCTTGGCCATGTCGTCGTGTCGACGCCGGACCTGCCGGCGATGCGGGATTCGTTGATCCGCGACCTCGGCTTCGTGCTGTCCGACGAGGTCGACGGCATGATCGCCTTCCTGCGCTGCTTCCCGAACCGGTTCCACCACTCGCTGGGGATCGCGCGGGCCGACGAGAACCGGCTGCACCACGTCAATTTCATGGTGACGGATATCGACGATGTCGGCCGGGCGCTCAACCGGCTCAAGAAAAACGATGTCGAGATCGTCTACGGGCCGGGCCGCCATCCGCCGTCTGGCAGCATTTTCCTCTATTTCCTCGATCCGGACGGCATGACCGTCGAATACAGCTTCGGCATGGAGGAATTTGCGGAGACCGGCGCCCGGCCGCCGCGGCTGATGCCGGCTGATGCCGGCTGTGCCCGAATCGCTCGACTTCTGGGGCGGCCTGCCCAGCCTCGACTTCGCCAGGGTCGGCCGGTACGAGATGGTGGAGTGATCGCCGGCCGCGAGCCGGCCCTGCTGGATTATAGTCCGGCCAGCGCCGGTTCGGCGTCATCTGCCTTCGCCGCGTTTGGGGCCACCGCATCGGCATTGCGGCCCAGCACTGCATCCGCCAGCCGGCGGATTTCCTGCCGGGCGGCGACATGGGACATGTTGAGCGCGACGCCGGCGCCCTCCTCGCGCAGGTCGAGCACGGTCAGGCCTTGCAGGAAAAGCTGGCGGAAGATCACCCGCTCGTGGAAGCCGTCGAGACAGCGGCAGCCGAGGCGCCGGGCCAGTTCGTCGAGAGTCAGGCCGACATTCTTCTTGTTGCGGGAGTCGAGCGGGCTCAGCCGGTTGCGCAGCACGATCCAGTCGATCGGCCGGCCGCCGCTCATGGCGCGGCGCTGGCGGCCTTCCCAGACGGTCTGGCTGTAGACGCTGGGCCCTAGGACGCGCGGCGGCGTGCCGCCGATCCGGGCGAGCAGGTCGAGATCGATGAAGCTGTCGTTGACCGGCGTGATCAGGATATCGGCGCGGGAGATGGCGTGGCGGGCCAGCGCATTGTCCGTGCCGGGGCAGTCGAGCACGACATAGTCGCGGGCCGCGGCCAGCCGGTCGATCAGGGCGTCGGCTTCAGGTATTTCCGCTGCGCCGACGGCGATGCGGTGGTGGTCCGGCACCTGCAGGCGCAGGCCTTCGCTCCCGGCGAAACTGCGGCGGTTCTCGACATAGCGGGTCAGCGTGCCCTGATGACCGTCCAGATCGACGCTCGCCACAGACCTGCCGTCGCGCAGCAGGGCGACGACCAGGTGCATCGCCGTGGTCGACTTGCCCGTCCCGCCCTTCTCGTTGCCGAGCACGATGACTTTGCCGGCGCTGTCTGCCGTCTCACGCGCAACCGCGTCGTGCAGCCCCGCCATCGTCGGGGCAGCCATGCCGGAATGCATCGCGGAAGCGCCTGTCGGCAGGTCGTTCATACTGTGCTCTCCACGTCGATGCGGTCGGACATACTCGCCCGGCGCCTGAATAGGGCCAAACCGGACGGAATACGAATTTCAACTTGCAATGGAATTGGAATGATTGCGGCAATAGCCGCAAAAGATCGCAAGTAAATCCGGGGCGGGCAAGAGTGTCCAGCCAATGCTGGAACATTTCTGAGCGACCCGCTGCGCCGAACGCTTTGCGGCCCGCTCGCACGCTATCGAGGAGCCCTCTTCAATCGCCTCACATTTTCATCGATGGCTTCGGTCCACGCCTCGCGCGTGACCGCCGCCATCGCGACGTCGCCGACGAACCCGCTGCTCAAAACCAGATCGGGATCGAGATCCCACAGCTGCAACAGGCTGTCGGCCAGGGCGGCCTTGCTGCCGCCCATTTTGGAAAGAACGAGCGTCGCCCACCTGCCGTTCCAGTGGAAGATCGTGTCGCCGCTGAACAGGTAGGTTTTGCCGTGCGGCGAGCGGTAGAAGAAGCAGAAGCTGCCGTCGGTGTGGCCGGGGGTATGCAATATGTCGATGTCTCCCAGCCGGCGGTCATCCGCCCCGAAGACGAAATCGACCGGCGTGTGCCTGGCGGCAGCCGGCGCTTCCGGGGCGCTGCAGCCCAGGCTGCAACCGAACCGTTCATTGATGCGCTTCAGCGAAGGCGCCGCTTCGTCGCAATGGGTGAGAAGCTGATAGCGGATGCCGCCCAGCCCTTCGATCTGCGCCAGATAGCCCTCGTGGCCCGTGTTGTAGAACAGCACGTTGCAGGCCGGCCGGGTCAGGCAATAGGCATGGCTGTTCTGGATCCCCGACCGGTGGATGCTGCTCTGCCAGAAGTCCGGCTCGATCTGCTTCATCGGCGCGAGTTCCCTACGCCCCCTTACCCTCCGCTTCCGGGCCGGTTTCGCGGACGATGCCGCCGGCCCATGGGTCGGTGGTCTCGTGGGTGAGGTTGTCGCTCACAGCGTCCTGTAGGGCGGCGATGTCGATCTGGTGCAGGGAACCGCTGGCGTTCAGATGCGCCGCCGTCGCTGCGGCCCTGCCCATGGCGAAGCAGGGGCCCATGACCCGCAGACTGGCAAGCGCTGCCGGTTCGGCGTCGATGCAGCGCCCGGCGACGACGACATTGTGCAGCCCCTCCGGCACCATCGCGCCGAACGGGATATAGTGCATGTGGTCCTCGTCAAACACGGTCCAGTCGGCGCCGGCCATGTCGCCGTGCAACTCGATCGGCCAGGTCGTCCGCGCGATGGCGTCGGGCGGGCGGGCGCCGGTCGCGACATCCTCCACCGTGACATGGCTCCGCCCGACGATGGTCCGGGTCTGGCGGAGGCCGGCGTTGCCGTAGACGGCGACTTTAGCCGCGTGGAACGCCTCCGGCAGCTCGCGCTGGAACAGGCTGAGCAGGGCATCGACCTGGCGCCTTCCCTCGATCCCGGCGAGCGCCAGGCCGGCCGTCTCCATCGGCGTCTCGACATGTGTCAGGTTGAGCAGCAGCTTGCGCGTGCCGGGAATGACGAAGACCGGCCCCTCGGCGCGTACCAGACCGAACTCCTTACCGTGTTCGCGGATCAGGCTGTGATAGAGCGAGCGGGGATAGCCGGAGCACAGGCCGGTATCGACGCCCTCCAGGATTGCCATCACCGTGCCGAACACCGGCTTCTCCGATTCGCGCAACTCCTGGCCGGCCAGCCAGGGCAGGACGGCGTCGCCCGAAGCGTCGACGAAGCGGTTGGCCTCGACCCGGGCGTCGCCGAAGCGGGTGCTGAGCGCGAGCGCTTCGACGATCCCGTCCCGGTGCTCGACCTGCCGGACGATGGCGCCGGGCAGGGGCACGATCCCGGTCTCGGCGATCTGCCGCTCGGCCCAACGCATCCAGGCGTTGGGCACATAATCGAGGATGAAGGTGCCGCGGACCCGGCGCAGGTTGGCGTCGCCCTGGGCGAACAGGGTATCGAAAAGGCCGTCCATGACGCCGTGGGTCAGGCGCCGGGGCGCCGGGCCGTTGCGAAACAGGCCGCAGATCGTGCCCAGCGCTGCGCCGACCGCCTGACCGCCGATGTGGGGCGCGGCATCCACGATCACGACCTTCTGACCGAGCCGGACCGCTTCGAGCGCCGCCGACAGGCCGCCGGCGCCGGAGCCGACGACGCACAGGTCGCCCCGGTAGACCTGCGCCCGCCGATCTTGGATGCGGACCGTCTTCATGCCGGGAAGGTCGGCCATGGAAAATCGCTCTTTCTTCGAAACGCCGTCCGTTCTCAGGCCCGCGCCGTGGCGATGTGCTGCCAGCCGACGAGCGCGAGCACGGCGACAGCGCTGGCGACCCGCACCTGGACGATATCGACCAGCGCCAGGATCGCCGCAATTCCCAGCGGCACGCGCACGAACCAGGACACCGCGCGGGTGTAGTACCCCTGCAACGCGACCGCCAGCCCGATAAAGCCAATCACCGCGGTGACGAAGGCGAGCGCAACGTCACCCGTCGCCCCATTCACTAGCAGAGCGGGGTCCGCCACGAAGACGAAAGGTACGACATGGACGACGATGCCGGTTTTCTTCGGCAGCCGCGAGCGGCCCGGTGAAAGGAAAATCAGCCCGGTCATGCTACCATGGTAAGGCTGCGGGTGACCAGTTCGCCGGATTCAGACTGCTGTTCCGGGGCCGGCGCTACAGGCTCGACGCTTTTGCCATTGTCTCGCAAGAGGGCGAGTTTCGCGGATTTCGACATTATTGCCAGGATCTGCGTTGGTTCAGGCCTGCAGTTGCAGGTCCGTCTCGACGCTTCCTGGAATGACACGTCGGATTTTCGCCTGCCGGCTGCGTATCAATGCCAGCGACGGTATTTCGGCCGGCCCAGGCCCGGATTCACACCGGGAGAGACCGAAGCAGCCATGGTCGTTGAAGCGCACAAGAGAGTCAGTGCGATATATCGGAACGCCTATTCCGGCTACGGGATTGTGAACTTTCTCCAGCGCAAATTAATCCGGCTCGAGTCCAACGGAGGCGAACAAATCATTTGAAAGCGCAATTTATGATACGTCTCGGTTTTCGAATTGCGGGAGTGCCGGACAGGTATCAAGGCGGGCCGGATATCCATAATACCGGTTGGAATCACTTCGAAACACGTCTGAAACAGTCCGCCGATTGCAACGGGGCCGGTATAATTCGCTGCATACATCGATACCGAATCAGCAGGTTTCGCACTGGCTCGACAAAGGAAATACCCGGCCGATTGACTACAATTTCGGCATGCCTTGGACCGGAAGTCGGAATTTGTCAATCCAACACCGGATTTTCCCGGCACCCCGGTCGAAAAGTGATCTACGGAATTGGAGAGAGCCGGAGCGGCGGCCCGGCAACTGCGATAAGACAGTGCCGCGCCGGTGGCTGCCGGCCTCCCCGTCAATCCGTCCGGTCAGCCCGACGATTCGACAATAATGCGGCCACGGCCGCGCCTGACACGGTATCCGCCGCGCGGAATTTTGAGGTCGCCATTCTCGACAAGCGGCCATAGCGTATCGGCAATCATATCCGCGTTGCTGTCACCGTCTTCGGCAGACTGCGACGATAGCCATTCGACGAAGGCGCGCTCCCCAATCTCATGGCCAACGGACTTGCAGAGCGCATTGAGTTTGCGGAGCTGCCCTTTCGTCAGTCCGCTCTGGTCAATTGAATGTGATGACATCCCAGATTTGTCCCTAGTGGTTTACCGAACATTCCAAAGAACCACCGGTTTCGACGGCCCGACAAATCGAATTCGGTAGAGATTGCAGACTTTTGCCTGCACCGATCGGATATTTCGTTCCAGCCAAGAGCAGATTTTTCGGTCCGTCAAAGCTGCTACCGACATGGGTACGAAACGACAGAGCGCCAACCGGCCATGTCGACCTAACCCAATCCCGATCAAAAAACAAGGCACAGATTCGAACCAGCGAATTGCACGAATGTCTTGTTGAGGCAGCCGGAGCCAATTTAGTTTCGTCAAATCAGCCGCGGTCGCTCCGAAACCGGCGCATCCCGTAACTCGAGAGGAAACGACGTTTGATTGATCTAATTTTCCCTCTGCGCACACTATATATTTTGATTGCCGACGGGCCGCTGGAAAAGGGCAATGATCCAAGTGTCACCTGCCAGTGCGGCGAAAGAGTATTGCCCGGTTAGTCGCCCTGCGAACTACGATTGACGGCGGCGCAGGCGCAATAAGGACTTGTTGGCGAAATTCGCCGATTGCCGATCGGGACAGCATGTCCCGCGGAGCCTAACAGCACGGTGCGGATTGCGTGGTGTATCGGGTTCGGCGCGGAGGGACGCAACATCCTTGCGGCAATTTTCCGTGACGGATTCCTGTGCGATCGGCGGTAGTGGAACATCGGGTCTTCGTCCTGAGTAATCCGGCAGCGGCGACAGGGACGACCATATGGGAGAACTTATGGACTACGACCGTTTCTTCCAGCAGCAGATCGAAAATCTGCACCGTGAAGGCCGCTACCGCGTGTTCGCGGATATCGAGCGGCATGCAGGAGATTTTCCGAGAGCGACACGGCGCAAGGACGGTGTGTCGCGCGATGTGACGGTCTGGTGCTCCAACGATTACCTGGGCATGGGCCAGCATCCCGATGTCCTGCGCGCCATGCACGGCGCGATCGACCGCTGCGGCGCCGGCGCCGGCGGGACGCGCAACATTGCGGGCACGAATCACTTCCATGTCCTGCTTGAGCAGGAATTATGCGACCTTCATGGCAAGGAAGCGTCGCTGGTCTGCACGTCCGGCTATGTCGCCAATCTCGCAGCGCTCAGTACGCTGGCGTCGAAACTGCCGGGCTGCATCGTTTTCTCCGACGCCCTGAACCACGCATCGATGATCGAAGGAATCCGCCAGTCGCATGCCGAAAAACGGATTTTCCGGCACAATGACGCCGACGACCTCGAACGTTTGCTAGCCGAAGCGGATCCGGCCCGGCCCAAGCTGGTCGCTTTCGAATCCGTCTATTCGATGGACGGCGACGTGGCGCCGATTGCGCGGTTTTGCGATCTGGCGGAGCGTTACGGCGCGCTGACCTATCTGGATGAAGTGCATGCGGTCGGCCTCTACGGCCCGCGCGGCGGCGGCATCGCGGAGAGAGAAGGGGTCGCCGACCGGATCGATATCGTCGAAGGGACCCTGGCGAAGGCCTTCGGCTGCGTCGGCGGCTATATCGCCGCCTCGGAGGCAATCGTCGATTTCGTGCGCAGCTACGCTTCGGCTTTCATTTTCACTACCGCCCTGCCGCCCGCCGTCGCCGCCGCGGCGATTACGAGCATTCGCCACCTCAAGGGAAGCGAAGCCGAGAGGCAGGGACAACGCAACGCGGTTGCAAAAGTTCGCAAGCGGCTGACCGACCGCGGCATCCGCCATATGGACAATCCCAGCCATATCGTGCCGGTGATGGTGGGCGATCCCGCGGTATGCAAGGAAATTTCCGACCTGTTGCTGGACGACTACGGCGTCTACGTCCAGCCAATCAATTTTCCGACCGTGCCGCGCGGGACCGAGCGTCTGCGCATCACACCGTCGCCGCTGCACTCGGACGCCGACGTCGAGCATCTGGCAGATTCGCTGTCAGCGGTCTGGAGCCGGCTGGCGCTCAAGCGGGCTGCGTGAACGGCAGCCGCCGGCCCGGCGGCCGATCGTCCGGCAACCGGAGAACAATAAAATGAAACCGAATGCGGCGGCGTCCAATACCGATTTGGCTCCGGAAAATGCGCAGGGCTTCTTTCTGCCGGACGCCGATGTGCCCGAACTGGATTTCGCCGGAATTCGGGCCCAGTATGCCGCGCTCAAGGAGGCAATCGCCCCCCGTATCGCAGAAGTGTTCCATCATGGCCGGTTCATCATGGGGCCGGAGATCGAAGCGCTTGAAGAGGCTTTGGGCAATTTTTGCGGCGCGCAGCATACCGTGGCCGTCTCCAGCGGTACCGATGCGCTCGTAGCGCCGCTACTGGCACTGGGCATCGGGCCGGGCGATGCGGTTTTCGTGCCGGGCTTTACCTTCACCGCGACCGCCGAGGTGGCCCTACTGCTGGGCGCCGTGCCGGTCTTCGTCGATGTCGATGACGCCTCCTTCAACGTGGATCCCGCGGATCTTGAGCACCGCATAGCCCGGATTCGAGACGAGGGCGCGTTGACGCCAAAGGCGGTCATCGCCGTCGACCTGTTCGGCCTGCCTGCGGATTACGAGGCGCTCAGCCGGATCGCCGAGGCGGAAGGTCTTAGCCTGATCGCCGATGCCGCCCAAAGTTTCGGGGGCCGGCGCGGCAATCGCAAAGTCGGTACACTCGCCCCGGTCACGACGACAAGTTTTTACCCGGCCAAGCCGCTCGGCTGCTACGGCGACGGTGGCGCGGTGTTCACCGACGATTCAGGCATGGCGGCGCTGCTGCGCTCGATCCGGGTGCACGGCCAGGGAAGCGTTCAATACGCGGTCGAGCGGATCGGCCTGAACGCCCGGCTCGACAGCCTGCAGGCGGCGGTGCTGCTCGGCAAGCTGCCGGCCTTCGAGGGAGAGATCGCGGCGCGCAACCGGCTGGCGGACCGCTACGACGCCGGCCTCCGCGAGGTCGTACAAACGCCCGACCGGTTCGCCGGGTGTCTCAGCAGCTGGGCGCAGTATTCCATCCGGGTCGACGATCGGGACGGCGTGCGCGCACGCCTCGGCGCGGCCGGTATCCCGACAGCGGTATACTATCCTGAACCGATGCACCTTCAGCCGGCCTACCGAGCCTGGGGCGAAGGGGAAGGTTCACTGCCAGTGAGCGAGGCATTGTGCGGCCGGATCGTCAGCCTGCCGATGCACGCTTATATGCGCGACGAAGTTGTCGACCGTGTTATCGAAGCGGTGCGCGACGCGGTGGGATGATTCTGCCGGATCAGCCGGCCCTTAGCTGATTGATGCCGTTGCCGGCCAGATAGCCGATCCAGACGGCGATCAGGCACAGCGCGACCGAGAGCAGGACATTGCCGCCGGCTCTTACCCACTCGCCGTTGTTCAGCAGATCCAGCGTCTGCAGGCTGAAGGCGGAAAATGTCGTGTAGCCGCCGCAGAACCCGACCATTATGAAGGCGCGGGCTTCCGGCCCGGGCCAGGGGCGATCGATCGAGGAGCTGAGTGCCGCAACGATTCCGATGATCAGCGAGCCGGCCACGTTGACCAGGAGTGTGCCCCACGGGAACTCCGGCCCCAACCGTGCCGTGACCAGCGAATTGCACCAGTAGCGGCCCATGCCGCCAATGGCGCTCCCGAGTGCGATCCAGAGATAAGTCATGCGAAGCCCTATCCCGTTCGACCTTGCACGGATTTTGTCCTAGCACAGATCGGCGTTTCGGTGAGGATGCAGATCCGGTTCTGGAGAGCGTCGGAGTCGACGCCGTGCTGTTACCGCGCGATCCTGGGCGAATGGTCCGTAATTGCCGGCAATTCCGGACGATTCGGGGTTGCGTTCCCCGGCTTCTTTTCGGGAATGTCGAAAGGCGGCGGGCCCCGTTTCCGGCCAGAGCTCAGTGCCCGATCATCCACGGGCGCGAGCCCTTGTGGGCGTGCAACTTGCCATGGCTGTGGCCGTGATGGCTGTGATCGTGTTTGTTGACGTTTCCGACCTTGGGTTCGTGGGCGCTCTTTTCGTTGCGCTGGTGCGCGATCCGGTTTTTCGGGTCCATATTGGCGAGAAACGGTGCGCTGATGCCGCGCGGGGCAAGTTGATCGCAGGACGGGCAGGGCATGGGCTCCGACGCTCTGGCCATCTTTTCCATCTCGGTAAATGGCCCGCAGTCTTGGCAATTGTATTCGTAAAGGGGCATTGCGCTCTCCCGTGTCACTACACCTCTATATCAGGAAAGGAGGCGTGCCGTCCGCGGAAAACGGACGGCACGCCCCGGATTATGAATTGGGCCTCAGGAAACGAGCGTCAGGCGATATAACCGCCCAACAGCAGGTAACCCGGTAGCCAGGCTGTCACGATACCCTGGATGCATGTCACCGCGCCCGTCACCTTGGCGATCGGTTTCTGCATCGCCAGCAACAGGAAGAACATGAACCACAGCACGGCCCATGCTGCCCAGCACAGTCCGAACCAGTAGCCCCAGAGCGTCGATGCGCCCTGCAGCGTGGTGATCGCGACCGGAACCGCCGTAATGGCGACGAACAGGCTGTACCAGCCGAGTCCGCGTCCGTCGACATCCTGAAACCGGTTATACGCCACCCACAGATAGGTGAACGAGAACAGCAGGGTAAAACCAGCCGCCTGTTGCCCCGCTAGATTGTTGCCCGGGCCGAAGGCCAGATACAGCGCCACCAGCGCCGTAACGGCGCCGCTGAAGATGTTGATGATCGCGATTTCGCGATCTCCGATGCGGCCCATAAGCCAAAGCCCGTTCAGGAACAGAACGGCTCCGACCCAGAGAAGTGCCAGTCCCAACATAGTTGATACCTCCGAGTATCACATGTCATTCAGCATAACTGCGCTTCAGAAAGAGACGACCGGAGGCAGGGAAACGCATCCCCGCCTCCGGCCCGCCCTGTCAGTTAGCTGCAGGATGCCGCGTCTGCACCGCTGACCTGGACGCTCGGACCGGCCTTATTCGGCCGGATATCGAAATCGAAGATCTCGGTCGGTACTGCAACCGTACAGCACGCGTTCGGGATATCGACGATTCCGCTGACCCGGCCCTCGACCGGCGCTGTACCGAGAATCATGTAGGCCTGCTCGCCCGAATAGCCGAACTTCTTGAGGTATTCGACTGCGTTCAGGCAGGCCCGCCGATAAGCGACCGTCGCGTCGAGATATTTCTGCGATCCGTCGTGCTCGTCGACGCAAACCCCTTCGAAGATCAGATACTCGGAGTAGTGCGGCTCGACCGGGCTCGGCTTGAAGACAGGGTTGGTGATCCCGTACTTCTCGACCCCGCCCTTGATGATGTCGACGCCGATATCGATCCAGCCCGCCATCTCGATGGCGCCGCAGAACGTGATCTCGCCGTCGCCCTGCGACCAGTGAATGTCGCCCATCGAAAGGCCACCGCCCGGTTGGTAAACCGGGAAATAGCACGTCGAACCGCGCGACAGATTCTTGATGTCGCAGTTGCCGCCATGCTCGCGTCCCGGAACCGTCCGGGCGCCTTCGAGACCCGCCGCACGTCCGGCATCGCCGGTCATCTGGCCCATCAGTGCCGTCGTGGTCCCTGCCAGGCCGTCCGGCAGGGTGGCCAAGGGCGGCACACGGTCCGGATCGGTGTTGAACAGGGCCGATTCCCGATCGTTCCACCGTTTCAGCAAATCGGCGTCAGGCAGAGTGCCGATCAGCCCCGGATGGATCAGCCCCGGGAACCGCACGCCGGGAATGTGGCGCGATGAGGTGTAGATTCCGTGGAAATCCCAGCACGCCTTGCGTGCATCCGGGAAGTGCTTGTCGAGAAAGCCGCCGCCATTTTCGAGCGCGAAAATGCCGGTGAAGCCCCATTGCGAATCTTCAAGCCAGCCGATGTCATTGATATCGACAACCAGAAGATCGCCGGGCTCGGCGCCTTCGCAACCGAACGGACCGCTGAGATAGTGCACTTTGGACAGATCGACATCGCGGATGTCATTGGCGGACTCGTCATTTTTGATCTGACCGCCGGTCCAGTCGTAGCACTCGACCCGAAATTCGTCCCCCGGCTTGAAGGTCTCCACAATGGGGACGTCCGGATGCCAGCGATTATGCGTCTTGATCGCTTGGTCTTCCGGCCACTTGTCCATTTCTGCGCGAAATACAGTGTTTGCCATGATCATTTCCTCCTAGCCAGTGGAAAACACACTCAATGCTTGGAATTTCTCAATGAATACTCCAATTCGTTTCCTCTCCGTTTGATCACCTCCATGATCGCTCACCCCAATACTCCACTTGTATTCGCCTAAATTCTTATATATTGATATAATTTAGATTAATATTCATATTTCTGTAGAAACAGCAAGAATCAATAAAAGATTATAGATTTTATCCTATTTCTCGATAATCGCAACAAGTATTTTGGTCATCTCGCCATCACAGATGCCGAATCGTCCTGATTCTTTCGATGTTTTATTTCCCAATTATTTCTGATTCTTTCCGAATACTAGTTCGATTCCTTTTTGAAATTGAACCCTTAAGCAAATATTATATTATAACTTTAAGTTTATTCGATTTCTTAAAAATTTGTGCAATTACACGATTTTGTTCCATTTTGCCGGACCATGAGGAATTTGGCGACAGGTCTCAGCCTGCAGGAATCCCCGGCTGAAATGGCCGCACAGTCTTCTCGCCCTTTTCAGGTTAAAATTCGTAGAAAATCATCCCGAAGCGCTTTCGATCGGACCGAAATTCGACCGGTCGGTCTGCAGCGTCGTCGCGGGTGCCGTGACTGGGGTCATTCTTTTCCGGACGGCGCTGCAATACCGGTGCAGGTTACACCGTAGAGAGCGACTTCCTTACTAGTACCCGACCGAAACCCACGCCATGTTTCATGCAGATTGCAACGGCCGCGCCGTGAACTACGAGGCCGGCGGCCCGAACGACGGCTCTGCGCCGCTGATTCTGTTCCAGCCGCCTGGCGCCAGCGGCGCGTCTATCTGGCGGCCGATCGCGGCCTTGCTGCAGGACCGCTTCCGTACCGCTGCGGTCAACCCGTCAGGCTACGGCGAGACCGAAGCCTTCGCCGGGCCGACGCCGATGACCCTGCGCGACGAGGCCGCCCTGTTCGTCGCGGTCATCCGCGCCGAGTTGCCCAAGAGCCGGTGCCGGACCGTGCATATCGTCGGACACTCCTATGGCGGTACGATAGCGCTTGTGCTGGCGCTTGCATGGCCGCAACTGGTCGGCCGTTTGACGCTGCTCGAACCCGCGCCCTATGTGCTGTTGCGCGAAGCCGGGGAAGCAGCGCTGGCCGAAGAGATCGAGGCGCAGAACCGAAACTTTATCGCCGATGTCCGCGCCGGCAGCCGCAACGCAGAGGCGATGGAACGGTATATCGACTTTTTCAACAACCGGCCGGGCTACTGGCGCAGCCTGGGAAACGGGGCGCAGGCGAAGATGCTCGCGCTGGCCGAACGCCTCGCCGCCGGGCTGGACGCCGTGGAACGGCTCGACATGCGCTGCGCCGATCTCGCGTCGATCGCCGCGCCAGCCACCGTCGTTCGCGGCACCGCGACCGATCCGCTACATGCCCGATTGTCCGGGTTGGTGGCGCAATCGATCCCCGACGCGGCGTTGATCGACCTTCCCGGTGCCGGCCATATGATGACCCTGACGCATGGGGCGGAGATTGCGGAGATGCTGCGGGAAATGTAAAGGCGGGATCAGGGCACGGTCGTACAAGACCATGCCTGTGTCCTTACGGTTCTGAAAACGTCTCCCTATCCACCATCGAACCGACCGCAATATCGCAGTCGCGCCGCGAGTTACGCGGCTGCCGCAAAGCTGAGGGGACCGGCCCCTTACCGCCATCACCGACTCGGCGTCCGGGCGGACTTCGGGATTCGGTGCATGACAGCGGCGCATTGGCGGTATGGCCGTCGGGTTGCCCGAAGCGCCAGGCTCTGCCAATAAGCCGCGCGGCTGACGCCGGCTCTGCGCTTCCCCCGATCCCCCCGCTGCAACCCGCACATTGACCTCCCACGTCCGAACCACTCGTCCCCGACTCGGCATCCTGCTGATGATCGGCACGGTGTTCTGCCTGGCCACGATGGAGGCCGGTGCGAAATACCTGACCCGGACGCAGCCATACGAAATGGTCGTGTGGGGGCGCTACCTGTTCCACTTTCTGCTCACGGTGCCAATATTTTTGACCCCGGCGACGATCCGCCTGGTCAGGACCGGGCGCCCGTCCCTGCATGTGCTGCGTTCGCTGTTTCTCGCCGGCGGCACCCTGGCCGGCATTGGGGCGATCAGCCTAATGCCGCTGGCCGAAGCCACAGCACTGGTCTTCTCCGCGCCGTTGCTCGTCACCCTGATGTCACCCTTTGTGCTCGGCGAACCGGTCGGCTGGCGGCGGCGCGGGGCCATCGCCGTCGGCTTTCTCGGCGTCCTGGTCATCTTGCGGCCGGGCACCGACTTCCTGACCTGGGCGGCGCTGCTGCCCCTGCTCGCCAGCCTGTGCTACGCCTGCTACCAGGTCTCGACCCGCCTGCTAAGCTTCTCTGAACACCCGCTCACCCTGTTCTTTTACACCAGCCTGGTTGGCCTCGCCGTCACCACGCCGATGGCGCTTGCCGTCTGGAACCCCCTGACCGGCACCGAATGGCTGATCCTGCTGTTCGTCGGATTTTTCGGCTTTGCTGGCCAGTTCCTGCTGATCAAGGCGTTCCAAGTCGCCGAGGCGTCGACCGTGGCGCCCTTCATCTATGTCCAGCTCGTCTTCGCCGGCTTCTTCGGCTGGTGGCTGTTCGGCGATCTGCCGGATATGTGGGTGCTGCTCGGCGCAGCCGTCGTCATCGGCAGTGGCCTTTATATCTGGCGGCGCGAGACACGGCGCCCTGCCGGCAGATCCGGCGCGGACTGAGCGTCCCGGCGCAGGTGATCGGGATGGTCGATATACTCCCCCGCCCCCGTTCCGGTTACGCCCGGCGCGCCGACGCGAGCGGCATCCTGCTGATGCTCGGCGCCACCTTCTTCTTCGTCTCCACCAATGTCTTCGTCAAATTCCTGGTGGCGGAAGACATGAGCGTGTTCCAGATCACCTGGGGACGGATGGTCTTCCATTGGATCGCCTTCCTGCCACTGTTCCTGCTGCCCCGCTACCGCACGAGAGTCCGGCCAAACCGGCCGCGCCTGCAATTCCTGCGCTCGGCCATCCTGTACGGCACCAATTCGCTGTTCTTCGCTGGCCTCTCCTTCCTGACCCTCGCGACCGCGGCGTCCATCATGTATGCCGGGCCGTTGATTGTGGTGATCCTGAGCTTCCTGTTCCTGGGCGAAAAGGTCGGGCCGCGGCGCTGGGCGGCGGTCACGCTCGGCTTCGCTGGCGTGCTGATCATCATGCGGCCCGACGGCGCCTTCCAATGGGCGATGCTGCTGTCGCTCGGCGCATCGATCAGTTTTGCCCTTTACCAGCTCATTACTCGGGCTGTGGCCGCCGAGGACGACCCCTTTACCACGATGTTCTGGACTCCGGTCGTCGGCATGGCTGTCGCCTCGTTTCTCATGCTGTTCCTGTGGCAGAGCCCGACGCCGCTCGCCTGGCTGTGGCTGGCGTGCTGCGGCTTCACGGCGGGCGCCGGGCAGTTCCTGCTGATAATTGCCTTTTCCCGCTCCGAAGCCTCTCTTCTCGCACCGTTTACCTACACCATCCTGGTCTGGGCAGCGCTCGCCGGGATCGTTGTGTTCGGCAACTACCCGGACGCCGTGACAGTTGTCGGCGCCGGCATTGTCGTGCTGGCCGGCCTCTATATCTGGGCGCGGGAACGCCAGATCGGCGCCGCCGGGCGCGGCGGCGGTCCGGCGCCCTCCTGATGCTGCCTTCCCTCTCCCGCGCGGCGCGCCTATAAGGGGACTTTAATGGTCGCCGCGCTGAAAAACCCGAAAGTCGATTTCCGGCATCGCAACCTGCTGGGCATCGAAGGGCTGTCAGCCGAGGAAATCAGCCTGCTGCTCGACCGGTCGGACCATTATGCCGAGCGCAATCGCAGCGCGCGCAAACCCGGCCAGACGCTTAGCGGCCGGACAGTCATCAACCTGTTTTTTGAGACCTCGACGCGCACCCGCACATCGTTCCAGCTGGCGGCGCTACGCTTGGGCGCCGATGTCGTCAACATGGCGGTCGAACACAGTTCGATAAAAAAGGGCGAGACGTTGCTCGATACCGCGCTCACCCTCAACGCCATGCACCCGGACGTGCTGGTCTGCCGGCATCCCGAAAGCGGCGCGGTCAAGCTGCTGTCCCAGAAAGTTGAATGCGTGGTCGTCAACGGCGGCGACGGCGCCCATGAGCACCCGACCCAGGCGCTGCTCGACGCCGTCACGATCCGGCGCCGCAAGGGCCGGCTCCAAGGCCTGATCGTGGCGATCTGCGGCGATGTTATGCACAGCCGGGTGGCGCGCTCCAACATCTACCTGCTGCACACCGTGGGCGCCCGGGTGCGCGTCATCGGCCCGCCGACGCTGGTCCCCGGCGCGATGGAGCGCTTCGGCGTCGAGGTGTTCCACGACATGGCGCGCGGCCTGAAGGACGCCGACATCGTGATGATGCTGCGCCTCCAGCTTGAGCGGATGCAGGGCAGCTATGTGCCGTCGGTCAGGGAGTATTTCCGCTTCTTCGGACTCGACCGGCAGAAGCTGGCAAACGCCAAGCCGGACGCGCTGATCCTGCATCCCGGCCCGATGAACCGGGGCGTCGAGATCGACAGCGAGGTCGCCGACGATATCGGCCGCAGCGCGATCCAGGAGCAGGTCGAGATGGGTGTGGCCGTACGCATGGCCTGCCTGGAGGTGCTGACCCGCAACCTGCCCGAGCCGGTAGACGATTGATGACCGGCGCCGGCAAACACCACGGGGGCGAACGCAACGGTACGGTTGCTTATGTCAACGCCCGTCTGATCGATCCGGCGAGCGGCCTGGACACAGCCGGTGCGCTGGTGACGAGCGACGGAGTTATCGCCGATCTCGGACCGCGTTTGTTCAGCGACGCGCCGCCGCCTTCAGTCGACGTGGTGGATTGTAAGGGCCTGATCCTGGCGCCCGGCCTGGTCGACATGCGCACGCAATTGCGCGAACCCGGCGAGGAGCACAAGGAGACCATCGGAACCGCGAGCGCCGCTGCCAGCGCCGGCGGGGTCTCGACCATGGTCTGCCTGCCCAATACCGACCCGGTGATCGACGATGTCGCCGGTGTCGAGTTCGTCGCCCGGCGCGCCCGCGAGGTCAAGGCAACCAAAGTGTACTGCTACGCTGCAGCGACGGTCGGCCTGGCCGGGCGCGAACTGACCGAAATGGGCCTGCTGGCGGAGACCGGCGCGCTCGCCTTCACCGACGGCACGCGGGCGATCGCCAATTCCCGGGTCATGCAGCGCGCGCTCAACTATGCCCGGACGTTCGGCCTGCTCATCGTCCAGCATCCCGAAGATCCGGCGCTTGCCGAGAACGGCGTGATGAACGGCGGCGAGATGGCTCTGCGCCTCGGCCTGCGGGGCATTCCGCGTGTTGCGGAAGTCATGACGATCGAGCGCGACCTGCGCCTCGTCGAGGCCACCGGCGGACGCTACCACGCCGCGCATATTTCGACAAAGGAAGCGGTCGAGGCGATCCGGCGCGCCAAGGCCCGCGAGTTGCCGGTTACTTGCGATACCGCGCCGCCATATTTCACGCTCAACGAGACCGCCATCGGCGACTACCGGACTTTTGCCAAGCTGTCGCCGCCGCTGCGCACGGAAGACGACCGCGAAGCCATCGTTGAAGGACTGGCCAACGGCACCATCGACGCCATCGCCAGTGACCACGCACCCCACGACCAGGACAGCAAGCGGGTGCCTTTCGCCCAGGCCGAGGACGGCATCGCCGGGCTTGAGACTTTATTGCCGCTCAGCCTTGCGCTGGTTCACAAGGGCCGGCTCGGCATGGCCGAACTGTTAGGCAAGATGACCAGCGGGCCCGCCGCCATCCTCGGCCTCGACGAAGGCAGGCTGCGCAAGGGCGCGCCGGCCGATCTCGCGCTGATCGACCCGGACCGCCCCTGGCGCATCGATCCCGATGCCTTCCTCAGCAAGTCGAAGAACGCACCATGGGACAACCTACCGGTTCAGGGCATGGCGACGCGTACCGTGGTCGAGGGGCGGGTCCTGCACGACCGGATGACGTAGGGATAGCGTAGGGTCGCACGATGCCGGATCCGATCAGCTGGGCCTTCGCCTGGCCCTACCTGCTTTCGGCACTGGCGGCCGGCTATCTGCTCGGCTCGATCCCGTTTGGCCTGGCTCTGACCCGACTCGCCGGCAAGGGCGACCTGCGCCGGATCGGCTCGGGTAATATCGGTGCGACCAACGTCCTGCGCACCGGCAGCAAGGTCCTGGCGTTGGCGACGCTGATCCTCGACGGTGGCAAGGGCGCCGTGGCGCTGCTGATAGCGCACAGCCTGTACGGGCCTGACATCGCGGTAACCGCCGGCGCCGGCGCCTTTCTTGGCCATCTGTTCCCCGTTTGGCTCAGGTTCCGGGGCGGCAAGGGCGTCGCGACGGCGCTCGGCATTCTGATCGCCGGATGCTGGCCGGTTGGCGCACTGGCCTGCCTGACCTGGCTGTTCGCGGCCGGTTTCACGCGAATCTCAAGCCTGTCGGCGCTGGCGGCGTTTCTGGCAGCGCCCATCGGCGCCAAGGTGCTAGGCTGGACCGGTGCGCCGGACCCGGCCAGCCCCGTCCTCTACCACCAGATGGCGGAGGTCGCCGGCCTGCTCGCCGTCATGATCTGGATCCGCCACGCCGCCAACATCCGCCGCCTGCTGCGTGGTGAGGAACCGAGGATCGGAGGAACCTGAAGGGCAGGTGGAGTGCACCCTGTGGCCGGACATCTGGCTTGGCATGAATTGACTGGTGCGCCGAGTATCCGAATGATCGTCGCACAAACGAGAGCGCCGAGCCTGCACCTTGGCGTTCAACCGCCAGGTGCTTCGGGAGGATCTCGGCGGCGAGACGCTCCGCGGCCGGACCCCGTAGTTCATTTCGCAACCGTGCGCAGGACTCAGGCGCTTTCGTAGAGCCTTGTGAGCACGAACTCGCGGTGGCCGAGGGCTTCCGCCGCCGTGAGCCTTCCGTTGGCGGTGCGAACCATCATCTCGAGCAGCGCCTCGCCCGCCTCGTCCGGGGTCATCTCCTTGCGCAGCAAGCCCGAGACGTCGACATCCACATGCTCGCTCATCGTGCGCACAGTGCGCGGGTTCGCACATATCTTGATGTTCGGCAGGATCGGGTTGCCGATGATATTGCCCTGGCCCGTCGGGAAAAAGTGCACCACGAAGCCGGCCGCCGCACACAGGGTCACCATCTCGGCTGCAGCCGAAGACGAGTCCATGAACCAAAGTCCGGTTCCGCCCGGCGTTTCCGCCTTGTCGAGGACGCCGTCGATCATGCACTCGCGGCCGATTTTCTGGATATTGCCGAGCGCCTTCTCCTCGATGGTTGTGAGCCCGCCGGCAATATTCCCTTTGGTGGGCTGGGATTCGGATAGGTCGCTTGTCTTGTGCCGCTTCACGACGTCCTGGTAGCGGTCGAACATGTACATAAACCGCTCGCGGATTTCGGGGGTGCGGCAACGCTCGGCGACCAGATGTTCGCCGCCTGTAATCTCGGTCGTCTCGCCGAAGACCATAGTGGCGCCGAGGGGATAGAGTTTGTCGAATGCATTGCCGACGGTGGGATTGGACCCGCAGCCCGAAGTGGTGTCCGACTCGCCGCACTTGGTCGACACCCATAGATCGGAGAGCGGCGCCTCTTCGCGCACGGCCTCGGACGCCGACTGCACATATTCTCGCGCGGTCTTCGACGCCCGCATGATGGTTTCGTGATCGCCGTGCATCTCGATACCGTAGCCGGTAACGGGCTTGCCGGTCTTAGCGATGCCTTCCACCACGCGCTGCGTCCAGCCCTCCTCGATGCCGATAACCACCACCGCGGCGACGTTGGGATTTGCGCCGGTGCCGATAAGAGTGCGGAAGTGCAGCTCAAGGTCCGCCCCGAACTGCAGCCGGCCGTAGGGGTGCGGGATCGCCATAGCCCCCTTGATGTTGTTCGCAACCGCTTCAGACGCCGCGTTCGAGAGATCGTCGACCGGAAGGACGATCACATGGTTGCGCACGCCCACCCGGCCGTTTTCGCGCCAGTAGCCCCGGAATGTCGCGTTTGCCAGATCCATTGCCATAAGGTCGCCTCCTACCAGCGCTTCGTCTTGATGTTGTGAACGTGGGCGTGTTCGCCGACCGCGATGTCCGCGACCACGCGTCCGATGTCGACACCGTACTTGATCACGGTGTCGCCGGATTTCATCGGCTTGATTGCCAGTTTGTGACCGATGGGAATGTCGCTCGCCGCCCGGAAGGCGATGTCCTCATTCTGGTCCATAATCCAGCCGGTGAGCTCCGCTCCCGCCTTTACCCCCTCGACGACGACGACCCCGACGCTGTCGCCCTCGTCATGCACCACGAAATCGATCATTTAGCTTCTCCATTCCCGATGTCATTGCTTCGCAGCCGACGCGCCCGACAACGGCGTTTGCGCGGATTCGCGCACGGTGCCCCATTTGCCGACAGCTTTCGAAAGATGATCGCCGTCGTTGGTCCCGGTCGTCATTTCGCCGGCGGGGCTAGCGAGCCTCGCTCCATCAGCACCGTCTCGAAGACGACGTTGGTCGTTTCGTCATTCTGTTCGCGTAGCCGAAGCAGCAGTTTCGCAGCGGCCTGGCCCATCCGTCTATGGGGCACATGCACGGTGGTGAGCGACGGGTCCAGCACATTGGCAAGGTCGATATCGTCGAAGCCGGTCACGGAGACATCGGCTGGCACATTCAGACCGAGGCCGCGGACCCCCGTCAGCGCGCCGGCGGCGAGCACGTCGTTGCCGCACACCATCGCTGTCGGGCGGGGCTTTACCGCCAGGAGTCGCTGTGCTGCCTGCGCACCGGCTTCCAAATGATAGGGCGTCTCGACCAAGTTCGAGTCGTCCAGTTGCAGCCCGCGCGCGGCCAGCGATTCGCGTACGCCTTCGACCCGGGCCGTGGCCCGGTCGTTGCCCTGGGTGACGCCGGCAATCATGGCGATGTGCCGGTGCCCGAGATCGAGCACCCGATCGGCCAAGTCCCGCGCCGCGGCCCGATTGTCGAAGCCGACGCAGGGCCACGGGCAGTCCGGCCGCCAGGACCAGACGAGGACGAACGGCACCCCGCGCCGTTCGAGCATTTCGTGCAGCGCGGGGTCTCGCGATTCTCCGATCAGCACGAGCCCGTCGACACCGCGGCCGAGAAGGGCGCGGATTTGCTCCGCCTCGCGCTCCGGATCGTAGTTCGATGTTGCGACGACCAGGGTGACCCCGTCCTCCGCCAGCGCCTCCTGCAACGCCTGAAGGCCGCGGGCGAATATCGCATTCTCCATGGTCGGGATTACTGCGCCCACGGTGTTGGTCCGGTTGGAGGCGAGCGCGCGCCCGCCGAAATGCGGCGTGTAGTCGAAATGGGCTACCGCGGCTTCGACCCGGCTGCGCGTCGCCGCCGTTACCCGCTCGGGCTCGTTGAGCACGCGCGAGACCGTTGCGGTTGAGACGCCGGCCATGCCGGCGACATCCTCAAGTGTCGGCCGCGATTTCATCTTCCGGTCGGTCCCATTTTCCAATTCCCCCCATTTCTAGCAATGAAAGCGCTTTAAAACAAAATAAAAACGCTTGCATTAGCGACAATCTGCCTCGATACTACTCTGTAGCACGGCGATCCGATCGCCGGCTGTCGGAGTAAGGAGACGCGCAGATGATTCGTACAGGCCGCATCGTGCTCGTCGGCGCACTGATCTGCTTTCTCATTTTCTTCGCCAGCGTTGCGTTGGGCGCTGCGGGCCTCGGCACGCCGTTCAGCGACGTGGGGGAGATGCTGACCCTCTTTGCCGCCGCTCTACTGTTCGTGACCGGCGTCCTGATGCTGGAGGCCGCCGAAACACGCAGCGGCAACACCCAATAGACGATCATCCCAAGGGAGGAAACAACATGACAGACGAAAAGACCAAAGCCGAGATCGCCTCGGTCGAACGGCGGAATTTCGTTAAACTGGTCGGTACCGGCGGATTTACCGCAGCCGCAGTCGCGGCCGCGGCCGGTGTGCTCGGATCGAGCGAAGCCTCGGCCCAGACGGCCAGGGAAGAAGCCCAGCGCAAGCGGGCGGCCAAACACATCATGACGATCGGTACGGCCTATGTGCTGACGGCGGATCGCAGTTATCCGATCATGCAGCTCGACTTCAAAGAGAACATCCAGAACGCCACCAACGGCAAGGTCTACGTCAAGCTCGCCGCCGGCGGTCAACTCGGCGCCGGCGGGGCGCTGGCCCAGAAGGTCCAGGGCGGCACGATCCAGGCTGCGCAGCATTCGCTGTCCAACTTCGCGCCCTTCGCGCCGGTCGTCGACCTCATCAACCTGCCCTATCTGTGCGGCGCCAACCAGCGCTTCGTCAACCTCGTGAACTCGGATCACTGGCAAAAGACAGTCCACCCCAAGGTCGAGGCCAGGGGCTTCAAACCGCTTTACTATGTTGTGATCGATCCGCGGGTCGTTGCCGTCCGCAAGGGCGGCGCCGGTGCGGTCCTCTCGCCGGCCGACCTCAAGGGCGTTAAGTTCCGGGTTCCGGGCTCCAAGATGCTGCAGCAGTACTATCGCATGGTCGGCGCCAACCCGACGCCCGTGGCCTGGGGCGAGACTCCTTCAGCTATCAAACAGGGTGTTGCGGATGCGCTCGACCCGGCGGTCGGCGCGCTTCACGTCTTCGGCTTCAAGGACATTCTCAGCCATATCACCTTTACGCAGGCGGTGCCGGACAGCCAGGTTTATTCGTGCAACCTCGAATGGTTCAACGCCCTGCCTGCAGACGTGAAGGCGGGAGTGGAGTTCGCCGCGGAGATCACTTCGCAGCAGAATCTCGCCAAGGTCCCCGCCGCCCGCAATTTCGCCATGGCCGAATTGCGCAAATCCGGGGTCAAATTCCATTCGCTCAGTGAGGCCCAACTGAAAGTCTGGCAGGACGCCGGCGGGTATCAGCGCTCCGAGTGGAACAGCTTCAAGACCGGTCTCGCAGGTTCCATGGATGACTTCAATAAGCTGGTCGAGGCCGCTGGAACCATGGGCCGGTACTACGTCCACGACGCCTGACAGCGTCTCGGCGCCGGGTGCGGTTTCCGCGCCCGGCGCCACTTGCCCGCGTAAGTCGGAAATACTGTCCGATCGGCCGGTTCCGGCCCGGAAAGGGTGGAGTGCATGATCGCAATCCTGAACCGAAATGCCGAACGCTGGGCGTTGCTGGTCTTCTACACCCTGCTCGTCGCGACCATGGCGGTTGAAGTCGTGCGCCGCGAATTGTTCGCCTACTCCTCGATCTGGGGCGAGGAGATCGTGCGCTACGCCTTCATCTATCTGGCCTGGATCGGCGCCGCCGCCGCAGTGCGCGACCGGGCGCATATCCGCATCGACGTGCTGTTCAATTATGTCGGGCCGCGGGTAAAAGCCTGCCTCTACATATTCGGCGACATCGTCATGATGATTATCGCGCTGCTCGCGGTCTGGTGGTCTTTCGAGACCGTGACGGTGTCGTGGAAATTCGGTTCGGTCAGCCACGGCCTGCGCATATCGATGGTCTGGTTCCTGGCTGCCGTCCCACTCGGCTTCTCGCTGATGATCTTCCGTCTGATCCAGTCGCTTCTGCGCGACATTGCCGACCTTGTCGCGGGCCGCCCCGCATACGACGGCGAACGGCTCTTCGACTGAGGATAGCGCGATGCTCTGGAACCAAATGAAGCAGGAAGGCGTTGCGATCGGCTGGGAATTCTACGGCCCGGTCGTGCTGTTCGTCATCTTGATCGCGCTGGGCGTCCCGGTCTGGGCCGTTGTCGGCGCGGGCGCCGTGACGATGCTGGTCGTATCCGGCGTGCTGCCGCTTTCGCTGCTGGGCGAGAGCCTGTTCGACGGGATCGACCATTTCGCACTGACCGCCGTGCCCCTGTTCATCCTGACCGGCGATGTGCTGGTGCGTACGGGGCTCAGCCGAAAGTTCCTCGATGTTGCGGAGGCGCTGACCTGCTGGGCGCGCGGCGGTTTCGGCTCGGCCACGGTGCTGGTCTGCGGGATGTTCTCGGCGATATCCGGCTCCGATGCTGCTGGCGCCGCCGCAGTCGGCCGCATGACCATCGCGCGGCTCGTCGAAGCCGGCTATCCGCGCTCCCATGCCTGCGCGCTGGTCGCTGCCGGCGCCTGTACCGGTATCCTGATTCCGCCCTCTATCGCCTATATCGTGATCGGGCTGGTCCTGGGTATTTCGGCTTCGACCCTGTTCCAGGCCGCGCTGATTCCGGGTCTTCTGATTCTGGGCTCGATCCTTGTCACCAACATCGTGGTCAATCGCCGTCACGCCTACGAGGGCGGAAACCTGATCACCGCGAGCGAGTGGGCAGCCAACCTCTGGCGGGCGCTGAGGAGCGGCTGGTACGCGTTTCTGGTTCCCGGGGTTATCTTCTGGGGCATTTTTTCAGGGCGGCTGACGCCGACCGAAGCCGGTGCCACAGCGGTCGTAATCACGATTTTCCTGGGCTTTATCCTCGGCACACTGAAGCTTTCGGACTTTCCCGCAATGTTGGTGAGTTCGGCCAAGGTCAACGGCGTAATCCTGCCGATCATCGCTATGTCCCTACCGCTGGCCCAGGCCATGGCGGCGCTCGGTGTGCCCCAGGGGTTCGTCTTCGCAGTCACCTCGCTGACCGAAAATTCCTACATGCTGATCCTGCTGATGATCGCCATCCTGATCGCGGCCGGCTGCGTGATGGAGACGACGCCGAACATTGTCATTCTGGCGCCGATCCTTTTGCCGCTTGCCCAAGAAATCGGCATGAACGAAATTCAGTTTTGCGTCATGATGATCAGCGCGCTCGGCGTCGGATTCATCACGCCGCCGCTGGGGCTGAACCTGTTTGTCGTCTCCGGGCTGACCGGCGAATCGATCCTCAAGATCGCAGCGCACGCCGTCCCGTTTGTCTTCTTCATGCTGCTGGTGGTATTGGCGATCGCCTACCTGCCCGAGATTTCCACCGCCATGCTGCCGGATAATTTCCAATAAGGATCGCGATGACCGTCGAGTATCTCAAGAAGGCCTCCAGGAGATCCACAGACGACGCAAGCGATATCCGTGCAACGGTCCAGGACATCCTAAACCGGATCGAGGCTGGCGGAGATGAAGCGGCGAAGCGATATGCAGAAAAGTTCGACCGCTACGACGGCAATATCGTGCTGGTCCGCGACGAGATCGAGGCGGCGGCGGAGCAGGTGCCGCAGAAGCTGAAAGACGACATTCGCTTCGCATGGGACAATGTCCGCCGCTTCGCCGAGGCCCAGAAAGACACGATCCGCGACATGCAGATCGAAATCTCCCCCGGCCTGATCGCGGGGCAGAAGGCGATCCCGTGCCAGGCGGCGGGGTGCTATGCGCCGGGAGGGCGTTACAGCCACATTGCTTCGGCCCTGATGACGGTGACGACAGCAAAGGTCGCCGGGTGCGGCCACATCGCCGCCTGTTCGCCGCCCCGGCCCGACGTCGGGATCGCACCGGCGATCGTCTACACGGCCGACCTGTGCGGCGCCGATACAATCCTGGCGCTCGGCGGGGTCCAAGGGATCGCGGCGATGGCCTTCGGCCTGTTCGGCCTGCCCAAGGCCGACATCCTGGTCGGACCGGGCAACCAGTTCGTTGCAGAGGCCAAGCGCATCCTGTTCGGCCGGGTCGGCATCGACATGTTCGCCGGCCCCACAGACAGCCTGATCCTGGCCGACAAAATCGCCGATCCGCATCTCGTCGCCTGGGATCTGGTCGGCCAGGCAGAGCATGGCTACAATTCACCGGTCTGGCTCGCCACAACCCATCGACCGCTCGCAGAGCAGGTGCTGGAATTCGTTCCGCGCTATATCGGCACGCTGCCCGAACTCAACCGCAATAGCGCGGCTGCCGCCTGGCGCGACATGGCCGAGGTGATGGTTGTGCCGGACCGCGAGACCCTGGCCCAGGTGGCCGACGACTATGCGCCCGAGCATCTCCATGTCCAGGCTGCCGATCTCGACTGGTTCCTCGGCCGGCTGCAATGCTACGGCTCGCTGTTTCTGGGCGAAGAAACGACGGTCGCGTTCGGCGACAAGTCGGCCGGCCCAAACCATGTGCTGCCGACCTCCGGCGCCGCGCGCTATACCGGCGGCCTTTCGGTCCACAAATATATGAAACTGGTGACCTGGCAGCGGGCCACGCGCGAGGGGGCCAAGCCGGTCGCCGAGGCGACCGCCCGAATTTCGCGGCTCGAAGGCATGGAGGGCCACGCCCGCACGGCCGACATCCGGCTGGAAAAATACTTCCCGAACGAGACGTTCGACCTTACACCTGTCGGCTGAAGCGATGTCCCGGCTCTACCGCGCCGATCTGTTCAGCGTCGTGGGCCGGATCGCCTGCGTCACCGGGGCAAGTTCGGGTATTGGCCGCGCAATCGCCACTACCCTGGCGCTGGCCGGTGCACGCGTGGTCGGCCTCTCCCGGCGCGGCGCGGCATTGGAGGACTGGCGCGCAGATGCCGGCGGTGAGACGGCGGCCGTTGCCGCCGACCTGTCCGATGCAGCGGCAATCGAAGCGGCGGCCGGGCGCATCGCGCAGCCCTTCGGCCCTCCCGAAATTCTCGTCAACGCCGCCGGCGTCAATACCCGCGAGCCCGCCGATGCCGTCACCGCAGAAGGATGGCGTACGACCATTGACCTCAATTTGGCCGCACCGTTTTTCCTCGCCCAAGCGCTGGTTCCCGCGATGCGGGAGCGGCGCTGGGGCCGGATCGTAAACATCGCTTCGCTGCAGAGCGCCCGAGCCTTTCCCGGTGGGCTCGCCTACGGCGCCTCGAAAGGCGGCGTCGCCCAGCTGACGCGGGCGATGGCCGAGGCCTGGTCGCGCGACGGAGTTACGGCAAATGCGTTGGCGCCCGGCTTTTTCCCGACCGGGCTGACCGGCCCGGTGTTCGGCGATCCGGCGCTAGCGGCAAAGCACGCTGCGCAAACCTGCATCGGGCGCAACGGGGAACTGGCCGACCTTGCAGGCCCCGCCCTGTTTCTCTGTTCAGATGCGGCCGGCTACGTCACCGGCCAGATTCTTTATGTCGACGGGGGGTACACTGCAAAATGAAGGCGCTCGTCTACACCGGACCGGAGACGCTCGACTATCGCGAGGCGCCGGATCCCGAACCCGGCGAAGATGCGCTGATCCGGGTCGCGCATGTCGGCATATGCGGCTCGGACATGCATGCCTGGGCCGGTCATGACGAACGTCGCCCGGCCCCGCTGATTCTCGGCCATGAAGTGTCGGGCACTGTTGTCGGGGGGCCGGGCAAGGGTCGCCGCGTTGCGGTCAATCCGCTGGTGACCTGCGGCGCCTGCGCGGTCTGCCGGTCGGGGCGGGACAATCTCTGCGGGATGCGCCAGATTATTTCCATGCCGCCGCGCGAAGGAGCGTTCGCCGAACTGCTCGCAATGCCGGCCGGCAATCTCATTGCGATCCCGGACGGTGTGCCGACCGAAAAAGCGGTGCTCGCCGAGCCGCTGGCCTGTGGCTGGCATGCGGTGCGCCTGGCGCAGCGGGCCCTCGAACCGCCGATCGAAGGGGCACGCTGTCTCGTCATCGGCGGCGGTGCGGTCGGCCTCGGCGCCGCGTTGGTGCTGGCCGCCCGGGGCGTCCCGGAAATTCACATTGCCGAGACCAACCCGGCACGCCGGGTCATCGTCGGGCGCGCCGGCGATTTTCGCGTCTACGATCCGGCGGCGGGGAAGGGCCCGGAGGCCGTCGACCTGGTGATTGACGCCGCCGGGTTCGAGGCGACCCGGGCGCTGGCCTCTGCCGCGGTCCGGCCCGGCGGCGCGATCCTGCATGTCGGCCTCGGATCGGCGGCGGGTGGGCTCGACATCCGACGCATGACTTTGCAGGAGATTACCTTTATCGGCACCTATACATACAGCGCCGCCGATTTCAGGGAGACGGCAGACGCGATCTTCTCTGGTGGCCTCGGTGCGCTCGACTGGGCCGAAATCCGGCCGCTTTCCGAGGGTGCCCGCGCTTTCGCCGATATCGGCGCCGGCCGCGCCGCCGCGCCCAAGATCGTCCTCATGCCTTAAGGCAGTCCAGCCTTTGCGGGCTGCCCGCCGGCCCGCCGCACCGCTTGACTGGCGCATCCACTTGTATGAACATAGAATGAACAAAACGATTGAAATGAAAATTCTATGGAATACGGCCATCGTCAGGCTCTGACGGACGACGAGCGGATTGGCTGGCTGCGGCTGATCCGGAGCGAAAATGTCGGTCCCGTTACCTTCTGGCATCTTCTGCAACACTTCGGCTCAGCTGCGGACGCGCTCGACGCGCTGCCTGAACTGTCGCGCCGCGGCGGCCGGTCGAAGCCGGTCCGCATCGCTTCGGTCGCCGCCGCCGAGGCGGAGATCGGCGCCGCGCGGAAAGCCGGCGCCAGACTGGTTGCGGCGCAGGAGCCTGACTATCCCTGGCGCCTGGCAACGACCGAGGACGCGCCCCCGCTGGTTGCGCTCGCCGGCGACGCAGCGCTGGGCAATGTACCGGTCGTCGCTATCGTCGGCGCGCGCAACGCGTCGTCGAACGGCAGGCGCATCGCGCGTACAATCGCGCAAAAGCTCGGCGAGGCCGGCGTTGTCGTCGCATCCGGCCTGGCGCGCGGCATCGACGCCGCAGCCCACACAGGCTCGCTGGAGACCGGCACCATCGCCGTCATCGCCGGAGGAATAGATGTCTGCTACCCGCCCGAGCATGACGAATTGATGCAGGACATCGCCCGGCGCGGCGCCATTCTGGCCGAGCAGCCGGTCGGCACAAAGCCGCAGGGCCGGCATTTTCCTCGCCGCAACCGCATCATCTCGGGTATCGCCAGCGGCGTTCTTGTGGTCGAGGCTGCAACGCGGTCCGGCTCGCTGATCACGGCGCGCTGCGCCGGCGAGCAGGGCCGCGACGTGTTCGCCGTCCCGGGCTCGCCGCTCGACCCGCGCTGCGCCGGCGCCAACGGCCTGTTGCGCGACGGCGCCATCCTGACCGAAAGCGCGGACGACATCCTGCAGGTCCTGCAACCCGGATTGCGCGACGCACCCGGCAGGGCAAGCCCCGCACCTGTGGCGCAGGAGTTGCCGGTGGAATCGCCGCCTCCGGAAGCGCCTCTGGAGATGGCAGATACCGTCATCGCCGATGCCCGTCGGTCGCTCACCGATTACCTGTCGCCGGCGCCGACTTCGGTCGACGATCTGGTGCGCGAGTTCGGCGACGATTTAGCGACCGTCGCCGCCGCCCTGCTCGAGCTGGAACTGGCCGGCAAGGTCGAGCGTCATCCCGGTAACCGTGTTGCGCTGATCGCGGCGTAGGCGGCAAAACGCTTGACGGCGCGGCGCCATGGTCCCATGTGCGGGGCCGGCCGGTGCTGCGTCCGCATCGCCCGCAAACGGATGATCGAACCGCCATGAACGTCGTCGTCGTCGAATCCCCGGCCAAGGCGAAAACCATAAACAGGTATCTCGGCAAGGACTGGCAGGTGCTCGCCAGCTACGGCCATATCCGCGACCTGGCCGAGAAGGAGGGCTCGGTCGATCCGGACAACGGGTTCGCTTTGACCTGGCAGGTCGATGCGCGCGCCAGGAAGCGGATCGATGAAATCGCCAAGGCCTCCCGGCAGGCCGGCAGCCTGTTCCTGGCGACCGATCCCGACCGCGAGGGCGAAGCGATTTCCTGGCATGTCCTGGAATTGCTCCGACAAAAATACAAGCTCGGGGATCTCGATGTCCGCCGCGTCGTCTTCCACGAGATCACGCGCGACGCTGTCCGACACGCCATGGCAAATCCCCGCGCGATCGACCGGAATCTGGTCGATGCCTATCTGGCCCGCCGGGCGCTCGATTACCTGGTCGGCTTCCATCTCTCGCCCGTGCTCTGGAGAAAGCTGCCGGGCGCGCGCTCCGCCGGCCGGGTGCAGTCGGTCGCATTGCGACTGGTCTGCGAGCGCGAAGACGAGATCGAGCGCTTCCGGACGCAGGAATACTGGACGGTCGACGCAGATTTCCTGACGCCGCGGCGCAATCGCTTTACCGCCCGGCTGACCCATCTCGACGGCAAGAAGCTCGACCGTTTCGCGATCGCCAGCGAAGCCCAGGCCGGGGCTGCGGTCGCGGCGATCGAAGCGGCTTCGTTCGCCTGCGCCGGCGTCGAGCGCAAGCAGGTCCGGCGGCATCCGGCTCCGCCGTTCACGACCTCCACCTTGCAGCAGGAAGCTTCGCGCAAACTGCGCATGAGCGCGGACCGGACGATGAGCACTGCCCAGCGGCTCTACGAAGGCGTCGATATCGGCGGCGAGACCGTGGGCCTGATCAGCTATATGCGCACCGATTCGACAGTCTTGTCCGGAGAGGCCATCGGGGGTTGCCGGCGCCTGATCGAATTTGACTACGGCAGCGCCTATGTGCCGGAACAGCCGCGCCGATACCGGACCAAGGCGAAGAATGCCCAGGAAGCCCATGAAGCGATCCGGCCGACCGACCTGTTCCGCCGGCCGGCCGATGTAGCGCGCCATCTGTCGGCCGACCAGGCAAAACTCTACGACCTGGTCTGGAAGCGTACCGTTGCTTCTCAGATGGCGAGCGCCGTGCTCGATCAGGTAGCGGCCGATATTGCCAGCGCGAACCGGATTACCCGGCTGCGCGCCACGGGATCGACGATCCGGTTCGACGGCTTTTTGAAGCTTTACCGCGAAGGCCGGGACGATCCGGCCCACCAGACTTCCGTAGGTGACCGGGACGCGGCGGACGACGACAACCGTCTTCTGCCGGAAATCCGCGAAGGTGAAGCCGTGGACCGGACGGCGGTGCGCCCGGCACAGCATTTCACCCAGCCGCCGCCACGCTACACCGAAGCGAGTTTGGTCAAACGGCTGGAGGAACTCAGCATCGGGCGGCCGTCGACCTACGCCTCGATCCTCAAGGTGCTGCAGGAACGCAATTATGTCCGGCTCGAAAAACGCCGCTTCCATCCGGAAGACCGGGGCCGGGTGGTCACCAGCTTTCTCACCAATTTCTTCGGACGCTATGTCGAATACGGGTTTACCGCCAGCCTCGAAGAACAGCTCGACATCGTGTCGGACGGCCGGACCGACTGGAAGAAGCTGCTGCACGACTTCTGGACAGCGTTCAGCGCTTCGATCGACGACGCGATGGAACTCGACCGGACGCGGGTGATCGAGGCGCTGGACGAAGCGCTCGGCCCGCATTTCTTCCCGTCCCGCGAGGACGGTGCCGAGCCGCGCGCCTGCCCGGCCTGTTCGGGCGGCCGGCTCGGCCTGAAGATCGGCCGCAACGGCGGCTTCATCGGCTGTTCGAATTATCCTGAATGCCGCTTTACCCGTCCGCTCGCCGTAGTCGACGAGAGCGTGCGTGACGCGGCCGCAAACGGCGACCGGCAATTGGGCTCGGATCCGGCGAGCGGCGCGGCGATCGAACTGAAAACAGGCCCCTATGGCCCGTATGTCCAGCGGGCCGGCTCTGCGGAGACGGAAAAACCCGACCGATCCTCGCTGCCACGCGGTCTCGACCCGGACTCGGTCAATCTCGACATCGCCCTGAAGCTGCTCTCGCTGCCGCGCGCCATCGCGACCCATCCGGACAATAGCAAGCCGATCACTGCCGCCATCGGCCGCTACGGGCCCTATGTCCAGAACGACGGCGTCTATGCGAATCTGGACTCCTGGGAGGAACTGTTCGAGATCGGCGCGAACCGGGCCGTGTCGTTGCTCGCGGAAGCCCGGCAGAAACGCAAGGGCGGCGAGCAGCGCCCGCTCGGCGAACATCCGCTGAAGAAACAGCCGGTCACGGCCGGCGCTGGACGCTACGGCCCCTACGTCAAGGTCGGCCGCACCTATGCCAGCCTGCCAAAGGGCGCAACCGTCGAGTCGGTCACGCTGGACGAGGCCGTCGCCCTGCTCGCGCCCAAGCTGGCAAAATCGGGTGCCCGGAAACCGCCGACGGGAAAGAAAGGCGCCGGGAAAAGAGGGGCCGGGAAAAAAGGGTCCGCGAAGAAGGCACCGGCAGGAAAGGGTTCATCGACGAACCGGTCGAGCGCAGGATAAGCCGCGAACCTGCCGACGAAATGGGTCCAGCCCCCGGGCGGCGATCGGGCCGCGCGGGCCAGACATCCCGGAAGCAATGTGAGAACAGCGTGACGGGCAAGCGATCCGCAAGGCCGAGGGGCGCCGCCCCGTTCCCGACCCGCGAGCAAGTCATTGAGTACATTCGGGATAGCGACGGTCCGGTCGGCAAACGCGAAATCGCGCGAGCTTTCAACCTGAGTGGCGCGGATCGGATCCGACTGGGCGACTTGCTCAGTGAGATGAAGGACGATGGGCTGCTCCCTAAAAGCCGGCGCCACCGGTCGGCCGGCACGTTGCCCGAGGTTATGGTCGTTTATATTGTCTCGGTAACGGCCGACGGCGATGTCATGGCGGCGCCGGTCCGCTGGGAAGGCGAGGACGCACCGCCGCCGATCCGGCTGCTGCCGGAGAGGGGCCGCCCGCCCGGTGTCGGCGATCGGGTCCTGGCGCGTCTTTCCGGGCCGGACGGCGGCGTCTGGACCGCCCGCACCATGAAACGGCTGGATCGCGCGCCCGACCGGGTTCTGGGGCTTTTCCGCGCCGACGAGAGCGGCGGGCCCTACGGCGGGACGCTGATCGCGACCGACCGTCGGATGCGTCACGACATCGCCATCCCGCGCGGCATGGAAGTCGGCGCCCGGAACGAAGATCTGATCGAGGCCGAGATCGTACCCGGCAAACCGCTCGGACCGCGGCTGGCCCGCGTGGTCGAAAATTTCGGATCGGCGTCGGGTCCGCACGCGGTCAGCCTGATCTGCATCCACAGCCGCGACATCCCGCATGAATTCCCGGAAGAGGCGCTGCAAGAAGCCGCCGGCCTCAAACCGGCATCCGACGGCGGCAGGCAGGACCTGCGCGCCCTCCCGCTGGTCACCATCGATGGAGAGGACGCACGGGACTTCGACGATGCTGTCTGGGCCGGAGCGGACAACGCGCAGGACAATCCCGGCGGCTGGAAGCTGATCGTCGCAATCGCCGACGTCTCCTGGTATGTCCGGCCCGGCCGGCCGCTGGACCGCGAAGCGCTGAAGCGCGGCAACTCGGTCTATTTTCCGGACCGGGTCGTGCCGATGCTCCCGGAGCGCCTGTCCAACGACCTGTGCTCTCTGCGTCCGCACAAGGACCGGGCCTGCGTGGCCGCGCATCTGACAATCGACGCGGCCGGCCGAACGATCTGCCATAGGTTCGAGCGAGCTGTAATGCGCTCTGCCGCCCGCTTCACCTACGAGCAGGTGCAACAGGCCCGCGACGGCGCCCCGGATACGGAGACCGCACCTTTGCTCGGATCGGCTATCGAACCGCTTTACGGCGCCTGGATCGCGCTCGCTGCGGCGCGCGCGGCCCGTGAGACCCTGGAGCTGGAACTTCCGGAGCGCCAAATCCGGCTGGACGATGCCGGACGGGTGGCCGAAATCCGACCGGCGCCACGCTACGACAGCCACCGCCTGATTGAGGACTTCATGATCGCGGCCAATGTCGCGGCGGCCGAGCATCTGACGCAACGCAACCAGCCATGCATTTATCGTATTCACGAGCCGCCCGCCGCTGACGGTCTGGAAGCCCTGAGGTCGGCCCTCCACGATTTGGGCGTGTCCATGCCCGCGAGCGGCCTCCGACCGTCCGATCTCAACTACATCCTCAAGCAAACCGCCGGTTTGCCCCAGGCCCGGACAATCCACGAATTGATCCTGCGCGCCCAGAGTCAGGCGGCCTACAGCCCCGAGAATTGCGGCCATTTCGGTCTCGCCTTGCCGCATTATGCCCATTTTACCTCGCCGATTCGCCGCTATGCGGACCTGCTCGTGCATCGCGCTATCGTCGGAGGGATGGCCGCCGGAACACGCGACGGTCTGCCCGCCGGCGCAGAAGGCGCAATGCGCGACTGGGGCGATCGGATTTCTGCTGCCGAACGCCGCGCCATGGCGGCAGAGCGCGACGCAGCAGACCGCTACATGGCTGCCTTTATGCAACACCGGATCGGCGCAGCATTCGACGCGACCGTCTCGGGCATTGCGCGGGCCGGCCTGTTCGTCACCTTGCTGGAGAACGGCGCCAGCGGGCTGATCCCCATGAGCCTGCTGCCCGACCGCTGTTTCCGTTTCGACAGAAGGAAGCGCCGGCCCGGCGGAGCGGCGGGCGGTCTGATCGTCCAAGTCGGCGACAAGGTACAGGTGCGGCTGCGCGATGCCGTGCCGGTGACCGGAGGGTTGCTGTTCGATCTTCTGGATGACGGAAAGTTGCCGAAACGAAGAGGAAAATAAAATACAGGAGCCGGACGAAATTATTCTAGAATTTAAAGACAAAATTTAATCAATTCATTCAACCTGTTGAAATATTGAAGAAATGCGAACAAAAAGAATTTGACAAACCGGCGGTGCACGGCAATTCTTTTTTTCGGGCAGTCAGGAATGACGATTCGGTGACCCCTGTGCCCGAGCGGGACAATGTGCGGAGAACCGAATGGAACGAAGTGATCCGGCCGGCAGAGCCATCGGACGATCGATCGGACGTTTCATGACCCGTTGGAGTCTGCGGTACGCAATTGCTGTTCTGCTGGTCGCGGCAACGGCCTGTGCGAGCCGTAGCGATCTGACTTCGGCACCCCTGTCCGAAGCCGGGCAAACAGTCATCGGCGCGGGTTACCGTTTCGTGGCGACCCGCTACATTCGTCCCGTACCGATCCGGGACGTCGCGCTATCCGGCTTGAGCGGCCTGTCGAAGATCGATCCCAAGGCGCGTGCCGATCCGGCAGGCGGCAGGATCGCCATCCGATACGACGGTAAAATCGTGGGCCGTCTCGAACAACCGCGAGCCGACGATTTCCGCGGCTGGGCCGGAGTCACCGTCCGCGCCTTCGAAGCCCTGGGAAAGCGGTCGGTAAAAATCCGCAACGCCCAGCCTGAGGAAATCTACCGCGCGATTTTCCGGGCGGCGTTGATGTCGCTCGACCGCTACTCCCGTTATTCCACGCCTGCCGAAGCGCGCGAGAACCGGGCTTGGCGCGAAGGGTATGGCGGCATCGGCGTCACCGTCCGGTCCGAAAATGGCCTTACGCGGATCGTTTCCGTAATGCCCGGCACACCCGGTGACAAAGCCGGTCTCAAGGATAAAGACATCATCGCGGCGATCGCCGGAGTGCCGATTCGCGGAATGAGCCTGAACAATGTCGTCCGGCGCCTGCGCGGTCCTCGAGGCAGCGATATCCGGTTGACGGTTCGGCGCGCCGCCCGGAAGCGGCCCCTCACTGTGAGCGTCACGCGCGCCTTCATCGTACCGCAAACGGTGACTACGCGCCGTGCCGACGATGCCGTGTATCTCCGGATTGTCCGGTTCGGCAACGACACCGCCCGCAAGACGGCGGGGAAGGTGGCGCGGCTGCGCACGAAGATCGGCAAACGGAAACTGAGCGGCGCCATCCTCGATCTGCGCGACAATCCGGGCGGACTTCTGGAACAGGCGATCCGGGTCTCGGACCTGTTCCTGGATGACGGGGAGATCATGCAATCCCGCGGGCGTCATCCGAACAGCCGCCGCCGCTATAGCGCGCGCTACGGCGATGTCCTGCGCGGCAGACCAATTGTGGTGCTTGTCAACGGCCGCACCGCCTCTTCTTCGGAGATCCTCGCCGCCGCCCTGCAGGACAATGGCCGCGCCGTCATCGTCGGAAGCAATTCTTTCGGCAAGGGCACGGTGCAGAGCGTCGCCTCCCTGCCCAACGGCGGCGAGATAATACTTACCTGGTCCCGGTTTCATGCGCCGTCGGGCTATACGCTACAGGCCCTTGGCGTGCGGCCGAACATCTGCACCGGCAGCGATCGGAGGGATGCCCACGCCGCGCGCCGGGCAATCGACCGGCTGGTTGCCGGCAAGACCGCGTCGGCCGAGGCCTTCCGAATCTGGCGCGGGCACAGCGAGCCGGAAGCCGCCGGCGTCCGCGCCCTGCGCGCCGCCTGCCCGGCGCGCACCCTAAGCGGCGCGCCGGACGTGGAGATGGAAATCGCCCGGCGCCTGCTGGAAGACTCTCGCCTGTACAGGCTGGCCCTGACCGCTTCGGCGCCCGAAACTGACGATCGCGCTTCGATCGGGCGGGAACGTGCCGAAGACCACATGAACGACGCGACAAACCTGCGTTAGGTGCGAGGCCGGCGTCCGGTTGACAGGGGCACCGTGTTTCCTATGTTCTGCGCCTTGACATCATTCTGCGGACCCGGCGCCGGTTCGGCTGACCGGCGGAGCATCCCGATCATGCCCAAACGTCCCAACACCCAGCAAATCAAACTCGTCAGCACGGCCGACACCGGCTATTTCTACGTCACATTCAAGAACCCCAAGAATTCGACGGAGAAGCTGGAAAAGAAGAAATACGATCCCGTCGCGCGCAAGCATGTGCTGTTCAAGGAAGCCAGGATCAAATAACGGCCGGGCGGACAGTACCGTCCGCCCGACAGCCTGAGGCAAAGAAGCGCCGCCGGCTCCGTCGGTGTTTTGGATTTCGGGCACCGGGCCCGGATACGGCGGAACCTGTGCTAGGCTGCACGCTGCACAACGGGCGACGCTGCACCGCCGATGACCGCATTCTGCCGCGACTGCGATACCGTACTCGACGATTCGGTGGCGGAACGGACCGGTGGCGCCGAAGGGAGCGGACGCTGCCGGGCCTGCGGGGGTCGGCGCATCCTCGGTCACGAAGAGCTCTTCGCCCTCACCATCGCCCATATCGATTGCGACGCCTTTTATGCCAGCGTCGAGAAACGGGACGACCCGGCCCTGCGCGACAAGCCGGTGATCGTGGGCGGCGGCCGTCGCGGCGTCGTCTCCGCCGCCTGCTATGTCGCCCGGATCCACGGCATCCACTCGGCCATGCCGATGTTCAAGGCGCTGAAAGCCTGCCCCGACGCGGTCGTGATCCGGCCCGACATGGCGAAATACCAAGCGGTCGGCCGGCAAATCCGCCGGATGATGGAAGATCTCACCCCCGCGGTCGAGCCGATCTCCGTCGACGAGGCATTTCTCGATCTGGCCGGCACGGCGCGCCTGCACGGCGCTCCCCCGGCGATCGTTTTGGCCGGGCTGGTCCGGCGTATCCGGCGTGAGGCCGGCGTCACGGCATCGGTCGGGCTAAGCTACAACAAATTTCTGGCCAAGGTCGCGTCCGACCTCGACAAGCCGCACGGTTTCTCAGTGATCGGCCGGGCGGAAGCGATAACATTTCTTGCCAGCCAACCGGTTGGCATCGTGTGGGGCGTCGGCAAGGCGATGCGGGCAAAACTGGCGCGCGACGGCATCCGCACCGTGGGGCAGCTTCAGGTCCAGGACGAAAGGGAACTGCTGGCGCGCTACGGCAGCATGGGCAGCCGGCTCTACCGCTTCTCGCGGGGCGAGGATAACCGGCGGGTCCATCGCGGCAGCGCGGCCAAAAGCGTGTCGTCGGAAACCACCTTCGAGGAAGATCTGTCCGAAGCGGCGACGCTCGAAGCCCGGCTCTGGCCGCTCTGCGAATCGGTCTCCCGGCGCATGAAAGCGGCGGAGATTGCGGGCCGGACGCTGACCCTGAAGCTGAAGACCTCAGCCTTCCGAACCCGGACGCGTCAACGCCGCCTGGGCGGGCCGACCCAGTTGGCAGAGGACATGTACCGAACTGCCCTGCCGATGCTGGCCGGAGAGTGCGACGGCACGGCATTCCGGCTGATCGGCATCGGACTGAGCGATCTGTCTGCGCCGGACGCCGCCGGCGAGGCGGACCTGCTCGACCCGGACGCCCGCAAACGCGCCGCTGTCGAACACACGCTGGACGCCGTGCGCGAGAAGCTCGGCCGCAACGCCATCGCCAAGGGCCGGAACCTCGGCGAGAAGCGGCGTCGCAGCTAGCCCGGATTTCTCACCACGGTCATGGTCTGCGCGGCGCTGTCGGGGTCTCGCCCAAGCGCCCACCCGCGGCGGCGCGGGCCTCAACCCTAGGCCCCGCTACGCTTTTGGGCCCGCTCCTGGCGGGTCGAACGACTGGACGCGACGCAGGCCGTGACCGCAATGAGAATTTCGGGCTAGCCCGGATATTTCATGAAGTAGGCACCGCCGCGTTCCGTTTTGTGTTATGATTCAGTTGGTTAACGAGAATCTGACACGGGAGCGCGGCGGTGACGGATTGTAGCTCTGATCGGCT